>TARA_R100000388_G_C7244840_1_pt1 | contig 9589 bp, 15 predicted proteins | sample TARA_R100000388 | Tara Oceans TARA_R100000388 (sample SAMEA2620360) | marine metagenome | biome: marine biome (ENVO:00000447); feature: surface water layer (ENVO:00002042); material: "saline water (ENVO:00002010), including plankton (ENVO:xxxxxxxx)" | depth 5 m | reverse complement strand
ATGAAGTGTTACAGCACACGAGCCACTTACTTGTATCCACTGGTATACAGTATCTACTCCATCTGAAAAAGCAGAAACATCTACTGCACAAGTTGCGATACCACCACAATTAGCACTTACTCCAGTTGTACCAACATCAGACATGTCAGCACTATACTTATGGTCTCCAACTAAACCAACTGGACTACCAACAGCCCAGTCTATAGCATCAGCAATATCACACTCTACATATTTAAAGATATTGCCATTTTCTGTTCTACCAAGAGAGCCTAGTTCGTACTTCTTGTATTCATCGTAACTAGAAGGGTTGGAAGAAAGTTCTACACTATTTGCAAAAGTATAAGCCATTGCATTCCCTCCTTTTAGTAAGAGCTAGGTCCACCAACAATCACTCCTTGCATTCTTGGGTTAGTACAAACTAACTGACCCATCCAGAATATTTTGGCTGTCCTAGCATCTTGGTTAATTGGTTTCATGAAATTTTCAAAAGTGAAATTTCTTTTACTATGTGTCTTGAAATCAAGGTAGTTTGTGTTCAAGAAAATCATCATACCATCTGGCACATGAGAATCTACAACCAATGTTGCTCCCTTGAATCTTAATGTCTGAAATCCAGCATCAGCTAGTTCAGCATCACCTTCAAATCTCTTATTAGCTTGTAGAGATGACTCGTAAGCATCATAAATGACTTGAGTAGTAATTATCATGTCTGGCTGGTCATTGTCAATAGTTAATGCACCATACATTTGGGTCATTTTTTTAACCATTGCAGCTGTACCATCAGCGACATCTACTAGTTCATCAAAAGTAGCAGCAGCAGCATTACTTGCTATTCCAGCTACAGTTGAGAATGAACCTACTCTAGCATTCCACCAGTAATTACCAGCAGATGATGAGTTAATACCACCTAGTGTTCGTGAATAACTGATAATAGCATTATCTACAGCTCCCGGAGCATGATTTACTGTATTATCACTTCCAAGGTCTTCGATAATTGGTCCGAATGAACCAGCTGCTTTTTGTACACCATCAGCAGAGCTATCAGCATCTCGTGCATCTATACTTGCTACAGTACCAGTTCCAATCAATGATGTAATATCATTTGCTCCCGGTGTAGAGTTTGCGAATAGCTTTGAGCCAAATAAATCTTTTAAAGATTTTTCAGCATTTTTCATTTTTGCTTTTAGTAATGAAAGCACTTGACTATCACCATTGTTCTTTAACTCTTCTTCACCACTGATAGTGATTGAAGAAAATGCTTGTTTCCAGTTCCATTCAGCAGCAGTAATAGGGTCAGAAGGAGTTGTATCGAGCACATCGTACCCATTATAAAAACCTTGTGCACCATTTGTACCATACTCTAATGGAGTGATAATTTTTTTACCACCAGATAGCTTTTCAGAATTTTTCAAAAGCTTTAAAGCTATAGGGTTGCTGTTAAATATATTATCAACTAAAACTGGCAAGAACTTGTCTCTAGTCAGAGCACTCAATGAATCATAATTTAATGACATTGTTTAGTCCTTTTCCACATTTGTGGATGTTTTATTTATTAAAATATTGAGCTATGTCTGGATTATCCATAGATATTTCTTTGTAGTTTTTAGGTTTTGAAGGTGTTCTTACTTCTCTTGCACCTACCGAACTGTTCATAACTACTCTACCTTCGTTTCTTCCAGCATTCTCACTTAACTGTCTAGCTTGGTCTACTTGAGCTTTATAGTAATCACGAGTATAAAGACTAAAAGCTAAGTTAAGGTCTGGGATTTCGTTTTCTTCAACATACTCTAAAAACTGTATCTCATCATCCTCATTAGTGAATATATCAGTATTATCTCTAACCAGTTGGTCAAATTCTACTTCCATATCATTTACTTGCTTTTCAAACTCTAACTCTTGGACTCTTGTTTCAAGTTCAGATGTAGTGTCGTATTCATCATCTTTCGCTAAATACTGTTCTATATCTTCTTCTAAGGGCTCATAAGATTCGTCTAATCCTAATTTACGATAAGCATCCTCATCGTTATAGAAATAGTCTTTTATGTGCTCTTTGAAATCAGAGTCTTGTGTTAACTTATCGTTCAAAGCATTCCATCTTGCAAGCTCTTGTGCTCTTTGAGTATTTTTTTGACTCCAATCTCTTTTGTTTTCAGAGTCAGATTTCCATTGATAAATATCATCAACATTATACTCTTGACCATCAATATCTATTGTATTGTCCTCTAATAAATAGTCTTCTGGATTTACATCTGGAAGGCTATCTAAATCATCAAGGTCAATATCTTCTGGCTTGATAGAGCTTACACTTTCGAAGTCAGCTACTTCATTTGCTCCTTGCTCGCTTTCTTGAACTTCTCCTAAACGAGGTATTGGAGATTCTATAGCATTTTCATCTGTATTCAAAGAAGCCATTTCAGCTTCTGTTACTACCACATCATTGTATGGGTTTGGCATGACACTACCTCCTTATTTGTTTGTAGTTGGTCATAATTATGTATTAACAATCATCAGTTCTACATCTATAGCAGCAGTAGACCTTAAATATAAACTTGCTATATCGTTGTCTGCTGTTAGTGCAGCATCTGATGTTGCTCCTTTAATTCCTTTTTTAAATAGTATAGAACTGCATCCAGCTGGCACAGTAAGTGCTGCTGATGTCGAACCACCATATGTTACTATAAGTGATGTTGTGTCGTCTAAATTAGTAACTCTTATATATTCTAATGTATCTGTATCAAACTCACATGCTGTTCCCGGTGAAGAAACAAATGATGCCACATCATGGCTTGTGTCAGCTGCAAGTGTTATAATTCTTTTAAACACCTCATCGCATGATGATATAGATTTTATAATTGTACCACCTTGCTCTTTTCCATTTAAAGTTAATTCTTCTTTTATTGTTACTACTAAAGTTCCATTGGTTACTGTTGTTGCCATTACTTATCCTTATTTTTTACCATATTAGTCATTACAGCTTTTTTAGCCCAGCTTACAACTTTGCTGTCTTGGCTTTGCATAGCTGATAATATACATTCTCTTGTAACTCCGTTATGCCCATTAGATTTACACCACTGCGACAGTGTGGAGATATTTCTTTTACCGACTGTAGATTTAACATACATATCTTGCCCTTCTAGCACATTAGGCATTATCCTTCTTCACCTCCCATGCCCATTTGATTTCTCTTCATCATAAGAGCTTCTAGTATTTCATCTTCGTTTGTAGAAGTTTGCAATGTTTCATCTTGTTGTGCCATAGCTTGTTCTTGCATTTCTCTAGCTTTTTGTAAGTCTTCTAATATTTCTTTTGATACATCTTTTTGTGTCCATTGCCAAAACTGCTCTGGATTTAATAATCCCATTTGCATAAAGTCTAATGCTTGGTCAATTCTTTGTGCTCTTGATTCTGGCAAGCTAGAACCCGGAACATATTTAAAATCTAATTCTGGTGATAGTTTGTGTGGGTATACTATTTTAAATTCATATCCACCACCATCTTTTGACTGTCGTAAGTTTATAGGTTGCTCATAGTTTCTAGCTAAAATAGATAGTGTTTGTATATATATATCTACAACTGCATCAGAACCGACTTCTCTTTCTTTAGCTCTTATAATTTGCTGTGATGCTTCTTGTAGCTGTGCTATAGCTCTTGATGCTGTAACACCACTAGGATTTCTACCTTGTGTAATATCATGAACCCCACTCACTGTATCTGCTAGCTGAACCATATTTTGTATAAGAGGTAAAGTAGAAGAGGACATATCTCCAGCTGGCAATCTCGATATAGACTCGTGAGGTCCATTAACATAAAAAATTTGTCCCGGTTTGTCTGTTGGTCTATTCCCCGGTGTTTGTGTCATATTCTTACTCATAACCCATGCTGGATTACCATGGTAAAGAACATTATCAACAGCTTGCGACATCAATACAGCTGCACCAACTGCAAGTGGCTCTATAATTTCTGGCTCACCTTTGCCCCAGAAATGATGCTCATCTTGATAGTTTTGAAATGTTACTAAAGGTATATAATCATATGGAGACTCTTGGTGTTGCAATAATACATTGCCAGCCCATGTAGTTAAATATAACTTATCTCCCATATAATGCCAAGCTTCTTTCAATAATACTTGTCCACCACCGTATCTTTTATTAGATGCTGCTGAATAAGCTGGCGACTGTTCCATGTAGTCTGTTCTTACATCTCCAGCAGACACACCAGTATTCCCACCAGATGCTGTGGTAACTTGGCTCATGCCGGTATCGTTTTCTTTGTGCTCTCTAACAAATGACCTATATTCATCTAGCGAACCTTCTGCTGTAACATACTTACCATTCTCAAATTTATCTCTTACATCGTCAACATAAGTAGGGTTAGCAAATATAGCACACTTTGTATTCTGTATGTTAGTCGCAAGTGGGTCTACAAATACTGTGTAAATATCTGGTACATGAAACTCTACATGACCATCATCTCCTAGACATGTTTTTAGAAATCCATTGCCATAGATAAGTCCATCTCTTTTCATCATTGCAATAGCTCTAGCAGCTTTGTATTTAGCCATCTCACTCTCTACAGCTTCTTGTGCTTCTTTTGCCATATCTACTTGCTGTTCTGTTCTAGGCATTATATCTACTTTTGGAAATCTATCTGTGAGTATAGAGTATATAGTTTCTACGACACTATGTATAACATTAGCTACGACCCTAGATTTATACTTAGGCAACTTAAAAGGTTTAAAGAAGTCTCCATTATACAGCTCTTCATTTCGTCTCCATCTAGGAACTTTATGTGCTCTAGCTTTAGCTGACTCTTCAAACATCATTTGCAAGTATTTAACTAACTTGCTGTCTTCATGCGAGGGTGAGTATCCAGCTAGACCTTGTATGCCTTCTTCGTTCTCTCGTATAATTTTATCGTAGTTATCTGGCATTATTTACCTACCATTGACATCGCTATGCTATGAGCTTCTTTAAACGATTTACCTTTTTTCATTTCTTTTCTCATCGTACTCATGTGTTTGCTTGTGTGGTGTACTTTGTGTTTCTCTAAGCTCTTAATCTGCTTATCTGTTAGTCCACTCTTCTTCATCTTTTTTTCTTTTACTTTCTTAGCTACTTTCTTTGTAGACTTACCTTTCTTAGGAAAACCTTCTTGCATATTTTTGTAATTCGCATCAGATATAGTAGACTCTGACTTAGACCTACTGATACCTAATCTCTTTCTTCTATTAATGTTTTCGTACAAACTCATATTTTCTCCTTACCACTTTACTTTATTAGCCCAGTATGCTGCACTTGATGGACCTTTTGCTATGTTCTTACTGTGTCTACTTTTAAAAGAATCAGACCTCTTGGTTTTAGTTTTATCTCCACTTACACCTTGTTGTCCAAACCTTATTGTCTTAGGTTTACCATTTACCTTTACAACAACTACATGAGACTTTGTTGGATGATTTGGGGTTCTTTTAGGTTTATTCAAACCAGATACACCAACTCTCTTCAATATACTTTTTATTTTATTTCTTACCTCACTCATTACTTTTTCATTGTAACTCGTGTTGGTATTCCAAGTATATTCATAGGTTTTTTCTTGCCTTTCAGCTTCATCAACAAGTCTTTTAGTTTCTTCCTAACTTTAGGTTTTTGTGGTGGCATTGAAGCTCCCAGATGATTACCAGATGCTGTTCTGTCTCCCACTACAAAATTTCCTTACCTTGAGTTTCTTCTTCACCGTATTTTCTAAAAGTCTCGTAAAGTTCATGTGGTTTTCTATACAGCTGTACAAGCTTCTTTATAGTCTTTCTCTTTTGTGCTTGTCTCTTTCTACTATATTTAAACATTAATATCCCCCATCAGTTTTAGAATCATCTTGTCTTTTCTTATACTTAGCTATATTGCCAAGCATCTTTCTTTTTATTTTCTTATGGTTTTTCTTACCTTTGGTTTCTGTATACATAATTACCTCTAAGCTGCTGAATATGTTTTGCCTTCAAATACAAACTTTTTCTTCTTATCTCTTTTAGCTTTGAAGAAAGCTTTTTTGAAAGCTGGTGTTTTCATTAGTGCAGTTCTGCTTTTAGAACTTGTCTTGACTGCTGCTCTTCTAGCTACCGGCTGTGCAGCTTTACCTTTACTTGTATACTCTTTTTCTTTAGTTGCCTTAGCTTGTTTGGCTGCTGCAACTCTCAATGCTTCTGCTCTTCTCTCTGCTTCTGCTCTAGCTTTTGCTTCTGCTTTCTCTCTAGCTATTCTTTCAGCTTCAGTTTCTTTTTTGCCATACAGCTTGTTGTAAGCTTTTTGAGCTTCTTCTCTAGTTCTGTACTTACCAGCATTTTGCTTTAACCAGTCAAAAAATGTAGGTTGCTTAGCTCCTTGCTGTTGTCCGTATCTTTTATTGTATGCAGTCTGTGCATCTTGCCTAGTTTTATATACACCGGGATTTGATTTAACAAACTGTTCGAATGTAGGGTTTGACATGCTTTCTCCTTATATGTTATTCCAATTAAAGACTGTATCGTCTTCTTGTTCTGGCATCAACAGCTTGTTTATTTGTTGCTGTAATACCGGTTCTTTTATTCTCTTTTTTGCTGGAGCTAGTATGTGTGTCAAAGCATACCTACAAGCATCAACAGCATGGTCTTCTGTTGTTGTATCCAAGTCTTCTGGATTCTTATCATCTCTAACCATGTTGGGTAATGTCCTTTCTAAATTCGGACACTTACCCTTAATTATAAAAAACTTTGGCAGTGTGCTCTTGTTAAAGTGCATCATCTGCGACATGTTCTGCCATCCTATTACTCTACTGTTATTAGCTGGTACTAGGTTAGGCAAATATGTATAGAAGGCATCAGCTATACTTTTATCTGTATAGGCTTGTGTTGCTGGATTCTTCCAGCTCATAGGGTTTCTAGCCCACATAGATGGGTCGCCAAATATCTGACTTATCTCTTCGTTCTTTGACTTAGCCCATATCATCTCTGCCCATTGCACCGGATGTCTTTCTGTTCCATACAGCTCATCATAGAAAAACACTGTATTGTGTCTTGTTACTTGACACCACAATGCACAGAATGGTGCTGCAAAACCCCAGTCAATACCTATGTACCTTCTGTTTAAGCTGTCTTCATATCCAAGCTCTATAGCTTTCTTTTCATCTATGACATGGACATTTGGATTCCACTCTATAAAGAACTGACCAGCAAACACATCCCAGTCTCCATATCTCCATGCACTCTTTAGTGGCTCTGGTAAGCTCTCCAGATACTTAACATAGTCTGGGTCATGACTTACAAGAGTAGGATTATCATCTATCGTAGCTGGTATGTATATCCTCTTACGACCAGACACTTCATCCTCAAAAGCTTTCATTGGTTTATGGTTATCTATGAATCTGTTCTTGACCCACTGATGACCTTTACCTCCGGGATTCGCTGTACAGAACACTCTAGGTGTTAGTCCTTCTACAGTAGAACGACAGCTTGATACTAATTTCAAATAGCTTTCTTCATTTGGTATCTGTGTAAGCTCTTCTATTACCATCCTATGATACTCATGCCCTTGATACTTCTCGTAAGCATTCTCATCCTTTAGGTGTCCACATCTGATAATCGCACCAGATGGAAATGTAATTGTAGCTGGCTTACCAGTTACCTTTGCATGAGGATACATAACTCTTGCTCTATCTACCCAGTCAGCTAAATCCTCTGCATTTCTTCTGATTACTAGAGCTCTGTACTTAGGATGCTCTGTACCTCTCAGTAACCATGCTAATCCACACATTGTTTTGCCACCACCTCTTGCACCACCAAACAGTGTTTCGTATGTATCACTGATGGATAATGAAAGAGTCTGGACTCCTTCGTGTGGTTTAAATATTACATTACTCACTATCTGCTTCTTTCTCTTCTGGCAAGACTACATAGCCAGTATTGACCTCTGCATCTATCGTAAGGTCTTCACTTTTTAGTGTAGGCACTAGCTTATCAGCTATTAGCTTTGCACAAGAGAAGGCATCTTCATGTTCTTTTTTTGTTCCTAGTGAGTTTGCTATGTCAAAAATCTTTTTTAAGACATCATTAGCTTTCGGATTATCCCTAAACTTGTCCACAATAGCATGACCTTTCTTGGGTCTGCCATGTGGATTACCAGACTGACCTTTAACAAAACCACCTTTGCCAGTAGGATTTGGAACATTCTTCTTCAAGCTTCTGCCTTGTCTGAAATCTTTGGTATGTATAGGGACTTATATGCATCCTTCTTGATGATTTTTTTAACTTTGTTATGCATCTTCTTACCCTTGTTTTTTGAGAGCTCTAACATACCAGCACGAACTCCTAAATCATATGCTTCTCCCAATGCTTCGTGTAAAATTTTTCTGCAAGTTTTACTGCGATTCATTAGATACATTAAGACTCTTTCAAGTCTTGTAGGAATATTCTTGTTATTTATCTTGTTTTTCAAGTTAATTCTCTTCTAATAAGTTTTTTTATTAAATTTCATTCTTTTTGTGCCAGATAACCTTTTTTTCATCATTCGCATTTTGTTTGTATCCATTTCAATTTTTCTGGATTTTTGCATAGGTTTTGGTAGCCCACTTAACATCCTTTCTCTTTCTCCCATATCCATATCTGTTCTTGGCATTGGTTTGCTTCTACTGCTGCTTTGCTGTGCTTGCATCTTTTCTGCTTCCATTCTTTCCATTGGACTACTGTAAAATTTTCTTGTTCTCCAACTATAATACTTTTCATTTGCCATTTAATAAGTCCTCAAATTCACTGTTATCTGGTTCTTCTTCTTCTGGTGTGTCTTGATACTCTAATCCATTAGTCTCTACATAGTCTTGATATTCTTGGAAGTTATAATAAGGAAAGGGTTCATCATCATTTTCGCTAGTGTTAGGGTAAGCTTTATTTTTGTCGAGACTGTCGTTTGGAGGAGTAGGGCTTATAAAGTTCTTATAGGCATTTTCTACTGTACGACTGCCTATTTTATGCGAAAAAGTTGTTGTTATAAAACCAATGATGAAACCAATGGATATTAGAGTAACTTCTATCATGGTATCTATAATAATCATAAAATGTGATATAAATCAAAGTAAATATATTTACCCATAATATTTTTTTTCTCCTCTAAAAATATGTTTTTTTTATTTTTTTCTTGCATACTATTTACGATATTAGTAAACTATTGGAGCTTGAGATTGTAAAATAACAAAACAATAAAGGAGTTACAAATGAAAAATCAAGAAATCAATCAAATAGTATATCCAAACAATAAAATAATATATCCATGGTGGATAGATAACAAAATCACAGGGGTTCGTGGTGAATCAAATTCATCAACTACATATAAAGAAGTTTTTGAGTTTCTAGGCTTTGAAAAACAAATACAACAAATGAGTAAATACTATTCATCTCCTAGTGAAATTTGGGATGTTTTTTGCTCTAGTATGAAAGTTGAGGATTATGATAGGAATGTGCATCATGATGGAGTAGAGTATGATGAAAAAAGATTAAACTCTAAAGGCAAACCATACGTAAGTGATTTAGCTATGATTGCAAGGTGTAATGATAAGCATTTCAGAAAAACTT
>TARA_R100000388_G_scaffold25355_1_pt1 | contig 9626 bp, 7 predicted proteins | sample TARA_R100000388 | Tara Oceans TARA_R100000388 (sample SAMEA2620360) | marine metagenome | biome: marine biome (ENVO:00000447); feature: surface water layer (ENVO:00002042); material: "saline water (ENVO:00002010), including plankton (ENVO:xxxxxxxx)" | depth 5 m | reverse complement strand
TGTCTTCCATCAGCTTCTCCAAATATCCTGTCTAACTCAGCTTCTCTTTGATCTTCGTTCAGCGTATCCCAGTCTGGCAACGAAGGGCTGTCTTCGTCGAACTCTGGAATATCGGTAATTAAAGAATCAGGCAAATCAGCATCTGACTCGCTGAGTCCAGAGAGTTCTGCATCGCGCTGCGCTTGCTCATCCCATTCTTGAATCGTACCAAGCATCGACTCAATGTGGCGAGTTTCCGCGGCAGAGAGCCTATCTCCTGCAATCGCTTTGGCGACGGCGTTGCGAGTAGCCATACCCTCCGTATTCTTAGGCAGCTTGCCGCCTGCTTGCGCTTCACGCCACCATTCTGCTCGAGGTATCCACTGAGTCCTGCCTAGCGATACTCCTTCCGGGCTGACGATGCCTTTGCCGCCCAAGGACTCCCAACCCGCCTCCTGCGCCATCGCTGTTAGCGTGTCTACGTTCTCGCTGACTAGCTCCTCGAAGGTCTTTTCTACCTCAACAACAGGAGCAGCCTGCACTGGAGCATCAGGAACAGCCTGCACTGGTGGCTCAGGACGTGTGACTCGATACCTGCCACCTGGAACAACCTCTACCCTTCCATCGGTCTCGAGCTGAGATAGCGCCTGTTTAGCCTGTGGGAAGCGCAGATCAGTGCCCCTCAAAACATCTGCGATAGAAAAATCATCTAGTGTTTCTACCACCGCCATAACCTGGTTAGGGACATCGGCAGAACGATCTATAGCTGTAACAGGCTCAGGCTGAGGTGCGACAGGCTCTGGCTGCGCTCGTGCGGGAGCAACAGGATCTGGCTGCGTTGGTGCAACAGCGACAGGCTCTGGCTGCGGTTCTACTTCCGCTTGAGGTTGAGCCTGAGCATCCTCCTCTGCGTCGAAATACAAAACATTGCCGCCTGATATTTCGGTCCTTATTCGACCCTGATCAACGAGAATATCCAGTATTTCCTGCTGCTCATCACCGCTGAGGTTATTGTCTTTAGCCAGCTCATCTTTAGTGATACCGGAACTAATTTGGATCGATTCAAGCGTATCTTGAGTTCTCAAAGTGTCTGTATCAGCAGACTCAATTAGATCTATTTCCTCAATAGTCCTTTCCGCGGCTCGAGATACCGCCTTCTTCGCTTTTACTTGGTTTTGCTGACGATCCTCTTCGTTCTTAACGTCTAGCGTTTCACCATCTGGACCATCAACCTTCTTGAATGCCCCAACGGCTCCACCAAATGCGGTGCCTGCTATGGAGCCAGCAACACCAGCATGCAGATAACTAGAAATAGCCTCTTCATTGAACAAATAACCTCGGAAAAGCTCCTGCTCTTCTTCGCTCAAAAAATTCGATGAGAAGCTAACAGAGCTGCGGACTAGGAATTCTTGTAAAGCTTCAGTCACGCCCTCTCGACCAGCAGCCTTTACACCCTCAGAAAGCATGTGACCGAATCGCTTACCGCCCTCGGTTGTTAGAACATCTTTAGCAATATGATCTTTGAGGTTGCCTATGATTTCTGGACGATCCGGGAAGGCAGCTTTGATCGCTCTGAACGGTGCTCCAAACGAGTCAAGTGTCCCTGATACAAGACCTGTGACTAGCGCCGTTCCTGGACTCTCTAAACCAGTCTCCTGGTAGATGCTTGCAAAGCTTTCGCCGAAACCAAACGCTGTACCTGTGGCACCTGCGCCAACCGCTGCGGCTCTTTGTCCGTACTTGTTTGCTACCGCTTCAACGTACTCATTAGCGACTCGGCGTTTCGTTGCATCGTCTACGATCCCTTTCGCAACTTCATCAAATTGTGCGTCGAACGCAGAATCAAAACGCTGCTCGAGTGATTCTTTCGCAAATTTTTTCGTACCTGTTTTTGCTGCAAAACCGGCAACACCACCACCAGCGACAGTCGTGGCTAGTGTTGGGATCGCGTTACCTAACGTATAGAAAACAAAATTGCCAACATCACTCAGGCTATCCCAATCATCATCCCACCCTGATGTGGGCGCGTATTTCTCTGCCTCCGCTAATCGTTCGCGGTAGTAGTCGAAGCCTGCTTGCTTCATCTCTTCGTCGCCGATAGCAGAGCCAATTCCAGCGCGAACAGCTCCTCCTAACAACGCTTTCTCTTGCTCTACCCCTGCTGAAAAGCCTTTGCTTATCTCTTGAAGGGGTGAAAAAGAATCTTCTTCGGTAGGCTGAGATTCCCTACGCCTTCTCCTAGAAAAAAGCGGATCGTCCTCTTCCTCAAACTCGAAAGAGTCTGGTTGGTTGAAGGAGGTTATCGGCATCAGTAATCAACCTCGAACGTCGTAACCCCTGGGATAGAGTTGACGGGCGCCCTCAGCCTTCTTTCAAACTCCTTCTCGCTTATCTTGAGTCCGTTCTTGTCGTAGAGCAGAGAGAGATTGGTGATCAGTCGCGCTGCTTCGAGGTCAATCGGACCCTCTCGCAATTTCGGGAAAATGTCCCCGAGTGTTTGAGGCGAAGTGAGCCCTCTTCTTTGCCTTTGTGCCTGATTTGTTCCAGCAACACGACCTCCAGGCAAGGGCTCTCTCGCTAACGCTTGGCGTTCGTTTTCGTAAAACTTTCGCACACGTTCGTTTAGATCAGGCGGATCCATGCCCCTCAAAAGACGATCTGTCACTCTCTGGCGTAAAGTCTCCTGCTGGTTGTAAACTAAATCGCGAAGATTCTCGTCATCTTCCGTATAACCTGTAATGACATCTGATCGACCAACCTGTACCGCTTCTTCAATACGCTTCATTTCGCGGTCTACTACTTGATCGAACTTCTCGCGCTTACCGTCATACTTAATTTTTATCAACGCATCATCGGCTAACGCCCTGATTCTTGGATTGTCACGAATAAATTGTCTAGTGACTCTTGAACCGAAAGAAACATCAGCAAAATTACCCATGGAAACATCTATAGGATTTGTGTCTGTAGGGCTTCTGAACTCAGTAATCGGGGCAGGGTAAGGAACCACTTCGCCGTCGGAATTTTCGCCTAGCACGATTGCAAACCCATTGAATGCAGGATCACCCGCTACGTCTCTTTTTAATTCAACGCTAAAAAGACCTGTTTCTTTGATCCTAAAATTGCCACGACGCATTTCGGGAGGGGCATTCACAAAGGTATCGTCAATCATCATTCCCTTGTACAGGGGATTGTTTATGCCGAGCGTGTTGCCTACAGCCTCGGTTTGTCGCGGTGTCATCTGGAATGCAGAGCCGCTTTGCAGGTTGGCTAAAACACGATCAATGTTTTTTTCATCATCTAAACTAGTTTGAGAAATGAGACTACCGATATTGAAAATACCGCGAGATTCAGTAAGTCGCTCAATGCCTGAATCGAACTCAGCTATTTGTGCTGCACTTAAAGGAGCGTCTTGCTCAGTTAGCCCAACCAGCCTTTGTAGGGTCTGAGCATCAAGTAACTCGCTCTGCTGTCGCTGAGAAATTTCTGTTCTATTTCGCGCTTCGGCAGCAGCAGCCTCCCTTTGATCAATCAAGGCACGATCCATAGGCGTCAAGCCTCGATCATCGGTTATCGCGTCTAAACGGTCTTGCTGGCGCTCTTGTAGACCTAAACTTCTCGCAGTATTTTCGGCAGATGTCAGCGTCGATTGGGCTCTTAGAGCCTCATTCTGTGCGCGGAGCTGAGACGTTTCAGCCTGAGTTCTCTGTATTTCTCGCAACAAACGAGTACTCTCAGCGTCAGCGTCGAGCTGCTGTTGTCGGAATTCTGCTAGAGCCTCTCGATCAGCCTTTCTATCGTCCAACTGCTGCTGCTCAAGCTCACGGCGTCTTTGATTATCGTAAAATTTATTTACCGCCCCGAAGCCAGCTAACGCTCCTTCGGCAAATCCACTAAGAGCCATACGTCACCTAATCGAAAAGTTCGTTTATTAAAAAAGCTACGCCTAAACCAATGGCTATCGGTGCTGCTAAAGTCGCTGCCCCGGCTAGGAGACTAGATCCAGCCGCTCCACCAGCAGCAGCTCCACCAGCAGCAGCTCCACCAGCAGTCGCGGCGGTAGCAGCTCCAGCCTTCAATCCGTACATCGCGCCTATGCCAGCACCAGCGCCCAACGTCTGCATTTTCTGAGCATCTTGTGCAGCCTCAATCTGTTGAAATGTTTGGTTTTCACGCGCCTCTAGCTCTGCGCTTTTGGAAAAACCCTCTGTCGCCATCCTTCTAAGACCGCGACCTCTAGCTAATAAACTCATGTAAGTGATCCTCTTGCTCTCTGAGAAATGCCTCCACCAACGCCATACAAAATCCGCATCCTTCTTTCCGAATCGGCAACGCGGGTATCGTTCAGCCCACCAACCAAGGCGCCAACAGTGTCGTTACCGCTACCTATCGCGCTGTCTCCGTAAATGCCTAAACGCTCCATAGCCCTGTTCTGCTGACCCTGGACATTCATCCCGGCGCCCAAAACAGATTGTTGTGTTCGATCAAGGTCACCCTCGAGGGCAGTAGTGCCAGTTGGGGTAATCATTGAAACAAGCTGCCTTTCAATGGGCGCGAATCTTTGTTGATAGTCTTGTGTTTGGGCTCGAATGAGATCGGCAAATAATTGGTCTGCCGGGAAATCTTCCCTACTCATTCCTCTGTATGCTGCAGGATTGATATTGGCGTATGGATTACCGCGGTTACCGTAAAAACTGCTTACCTGTAGCGCGGTGTCAGGCGATAAAAGCGCCATGTAAGCCTCAAAATCCATTAGGTTATTCTCCGATTGTTCAGACCATAAGCAGCGGTTCCTCCCGCAAATGTCCCAAGGGTGTTCTGGAGTGCAGTAGAACTAACAAAATCCCTCCTCGCTTGATCTCTCAGGCGATCTGAGGCGCGGTCTGCAAGCTCCATCTGACCCTTAAACGCATCTACCTCTTGTCCCTGACCCATAGCCACGATGTTAGAAAGACGGTTAAACCCTAGATCTGTGTTGCTAATAGCTCTGTCAGCGCCAGCTAAGCCCATTGCCCTCGCTTGGGCTCCTCGCAATGCTTCTGATTGCGACTGGAAAGCTCCTGAACCAGGATCGTATCCACGCCTAGCTGCACCACTAGCTAAAGCTTGCAGAGCTGGTTCGTATTCTTGTGCAGCTTGCTGCATCCCAGCAGCTACAGCTCGCTCATAGTTCGCTGGGTCGAACTGTCTTCTAGCAGCATCGATTTCTTGATTCTCTAGCTGATAAAAAGTACGCCCGTACTGCTGCAACCTGACTGCAGCGTCTTCCGCCATCGCCAATCTCGTTCTTTGCTCTTCTGGATCGTCACCGCCGCCGCCACACATATCAGCACCTCATCTTGAAAATAGACCCGGACTCTCGGAATCCAGATCGCAACAAAAGCTTTTCGTAACCCGGACCAGCGATGCCACTGGTAATCCCTATGCAAATCTCGTTGGCGCCCCTTACCTGACCCCAACTAATAAAGTCCTTCAAAAGCCTCAACACCGGCTTATGAATCCCAGCGCGGTGATCTGGATCAATGACCATGACCATCTCTTGCGCTATTTGCTTTGTGGAAAAGAAGTATTCGGTGATGTAGCCAAGGAAAAATCCGATCAACAAATCGTCTTTCTCGACTACTCGCATGAAGGTTTTTGATTCAGGGTCGATACCGGCAAGAACAAGACCTAATGCCTTTTCGTCTGACCAGCCGCAACCTGCATACAGGCTGTTTTCCTGAAACCATCGCCCCAATGCGCTTATTTGGTCGAAGTCCACTAATCGAGGACAACGCACAACACACGTCATTCACGCTTTTCCAGAAAATCATCCTTGAGGTGAGATACAGGCTATTCCTTAGCCCGAAGAGCAGGACGCTCTCATCCCGATATTACTGAATTAAATCAGCCTTTTCATCAACTTGAGCGTTCCATGTGGAACACTAAAGCGAAGGCGCATCCGGGAAAACTACATCTTCGATTGATGTCACATGTGCATAGTCGGCAGGCAAATCCCTAAGCTTCTGCCGATACATCTGCCAATCACTACGCTGCTCTGCGGTAAGAGGTGAATCAGGCACCTGTGTCCAATCAGAATCTCTCAAACCTAAATCTCTTATTTGCCTGATCTCAAACATTGCTGCGGCTGTTTTTTCCGTAGAGGTGAGATCAGGCTTATTTACAATGACTCCATCAACAACGCATTTCGTCGCATCGTCGGCAACGCCCTCCATGATGATTTCATCGCCCATACGCTGAATAGCAAACATCTCGTCGGGGCAACTACCAGTACGAAGAATCGTTCCTTCACTGTTGTAGATAACGAAGTTCTTCATTTCTTTGTTTCCAAAGTTCTGAGATAAGCGTTGCTTACTAAAAGATTAGAAGTGCCAAGCGCCGATGGAAAAATCCTCAACGTGTAGGTGTAAGTTCCAGCAGAAGGCGTTTCTGAAAAAAGAAACGACTGAACTGCACCGTTTGTTCCAGGAATATGAAAATGCCCAGAATTAAAAATCTGAGTAGAACCACGAAAAATGCCAAAAATTGCAAGTCTCCCACTACTTCCGGTCTGGCTCCTTGCTCTAAAACCTACAGCTATTTCTATTGGTGCTCCTGTAGCCACATGAGTAATGGTTTGTACGGTCTGATAACCCCCGCCTTGAGTTAGCGTTTGGTCAGCCACTGTGATGTCGCTCACAGGAATGGTTACTGCCTGATCTTGGATTTTTAACGTGCTAACCGCTAAGTTCGCAATTTTTGCGTTATTGACTGCTAAATTTGCAATCTGTAAAGCACCAGTATTCGGATCAGCGGTTAGCGTTGCCCCATCAATGTTCAATCGAGAAGTGCTCAGAGTCCCGGCATTGATCTTTTGAGCATTCAAATTAGCTATCTTGGCATTATCGATAGCCGCATCACGGATCTTGGCATTTACGATAGATGCATCTGCGATAAAAGCGCTTTTCATGTAAACGCCAGCAGGAGTGGTAACTCCGTCCAGATTACCTCCCGCATGAACAATGAAAGGGACATTGTCGGAATTGGGCGTGTTGGTTGGCGCACTAGTATCTGTCGGCGACACAATCGCGAACTTCTCTGCGTTTACAATAAACGCACTACTTGGCGTCCCATCGACCAGGGTACTTGCAAAACCAAAACCGGCAACATGCCCATTGGTATCGATTTTTACGCTGTACTGACCACGCAGCCCATCTACCTCACTCGCTGATGTTTCAAGAGCTTGCTGCAAAGTTACATTGTTAGCAGCTCCAGTAGTCGGATTAGTGTAAGAAGCAGCGAGTTGCTCAAACTGAGTTGCTGTTGCTCGAGCGTTTCCATCGTCATCCAGAACAGTCGTAGACATCGTGCTGAGGTTGGATGCGGAAACAATTTCATTGCCACTGCTGTCAAATAGAATCGCATCCACCGCTGCTAACTTCACCGCGCTGGCTGAGTTGGACGTAGAACTGATCGTATTTATATCTACTATGTCAGCGGCTGCGGTATCTGTTGCGGACTTTAGAGAATTGTAGTCGCCGTATATCTTCCAAAAATTTGTATTAGTCAGCGCTCTGCCATTTGACGGGACTGTCTGGACTGCAATGTAGAGCTTTGTGCCTGATCCACTTTCTTTAACGATGTCGCCGACAGCAAACCCCGTCATAGAAAATGTCGGGATATTCGCTTTCTTCAGATCAATCGCAGCTTGAGTATCAGCCGGTAGATTGCCAATAGGTGTCGCAAGATCAGTAGCTAACTGGCTGCTAGTGATTGCGCCAGAGAGCGTTGTTAGCAAGAAATCTACATCTGGAGAGGTTTGTCCTCTCGTACCAGTACTGCTGTTAAATGGACCAGTCACGCCATTCTGATTTACGGCTCTTACCCAATAGTAAAAGTCCGCATTCGGACCAACCGGGTCAGCGTATACGCCTGTAAATCCTGATACTTGGGCAATCAGGGTGGCTGACGAAATGCTATCGGAAGTGTGCCTGAACACCTCGACAATAGAGTGTCCTTTATAAAGCTGAAGGTTCCAGCTCAGAATGATATTTTGAAAAGCGCCAGACGCTGACAGACCTGTGGGAGCAGGAGGTATCTCTAAATCTGGAATGTCGTTCACGACAGGATTGATGTCTTGTACAGACCCAAACACAGAAACACCCGTTGCAAGCTGTATGATGTTTGCGTCTAAAAGATCCCTGAAGGTAACAGCTCTTTCGAGCGGATCACCACGATGACCAAGGATTACATCGAGGTTCTCTTTGATCCCCTCTGCAAAACGCCTGTCTTGATTGGACAGACCAGGTGGCACTGTAAGGTTGCTATTACGACCCACCGATCTCTCCAGCGGATTCGTATACACAGACCTCGTTTACAGCGACAGAACCCTCAATCTGAATCTCGAACTCATTTGCCTTGTATCCCGATGGCAATCGAAACAGCGAACTGCTAGAAACAGTTTGCGTATGTTTCAAGGCGCCATCAGCGAAAAGCTTGAAGGTAGGTGTCGGAGAGTAGGTGTCACATTCGACTTTCGCTACCCCGGGGCAGATGGGTCGCTGCGTGTAGAACTTTTTGCTCTTCCAAGACATCGATAAGTTCGACCCTGTTGCGAACTTCACAACCGATCCGCCGATAACTAAAAAAAGTTCGTCGTTCTCTAAGTCGTTGTAACCAGCAGTCGCATGAAAGTCGAGTTTCACAAAACTATTTTTGCCGCCGCGTGGGTCGAAAATGAATCCCTTACTTTCGGACCCGCTTGCATAGAAGCCCAAGTAATACCCTTCCCACAAAAACCCAACCATTGAAGAAGGGTTCAGATCCTGCCATTGATCCCTGGTAATGATAGCCTCGGTTACGACAGACAATCCGTTGTCCCTCGCCATAACCAATCCATCTGGGCTGGCGTAAATAACATACTCGCCCATATCAACGACGCTGCGCTTGCTTACACAAGACAAGGTGCTATCGATTTCAACCATCGACATACTCGAGGGATCAAGACCTTGTATGAGTGCTGGCTTTTCTTTCGTGAGAACCAAGAGCCCGGTGTTGAGTGGAGCAAGAGCTACAACATCGCTCTTGATCGTCAGCTTGTATTCGTCGGGATATGCGTGTGGTTGGAACGCCTCAGAGAAGCAAACGGTCTGACCGCTGAACCCCGCAAAGAACCCATTCGGCAAGCTAACCAACCCAAGCATAGGTCCGTCAGGATGATCGGTAGCATCATCATCTGGTGGGGCGCTCCAGTCTGAAGAAGGAACTGTTTCCCCCAGGTTTGCATCAGCTACGGTATCGTTGAAAACATCAGTTGCAAGAGCAATATCAGCGACAAATCGAAAGTTGCCATTAGGATCGGTTCGATATAACCGCTTTTTCAGTAGGTTAAAGTTTCCAGATGGGTTCGCGGGAAAGTTGACCGTTGCAGATTGATCAGAAAACACGTCGATGATCTGACTGACCAAAGAAGTGCTAGGCGGTCCCTCTTCTCCATAGGCACTTACATAGGTGAATATGTATGCACGACTTATGGGGGTTTCGGTCGTTGATTTTGTCGTTGTTCCCGTAACGGTCACAGAGTCAAAACTTGCAGGGGTAGGAATCCCTAAACGATAGTAAGTCCCGTTACCTACAATCGCAGCGGTACTCATCCTCGGGTAACCTGAAGA
>TARA_R100000388_G_scaffold42113_3_pt1 | contig 9629 bp, 4 predicted proteins | sample TARA_R100000388 | Tara Oceans TARA_R100000388 (sample SAMEA2620360) | marine metagenome | biome: marine biome (ENVO:00000447); feature: surface water layer (ENVO:00002042); material: "saline water (ENVO:00002010), including plankton (ENVO:xxxxxxxx)" | depth 5 m | reverse complement strand
CCTCCTCCTTCACTATCATCATCTGTGTCGTCACCTCCACCAGAATAAAAACAACTTCCGTCGTCTACGTTAGCTGTTGGGTCAAAATTATCAGCATCAGGGTCTGTACACCCAAGAATAGGTAAGATGCAGCTTCCGTCATCTACAGTAGCTAAAGAATTGTAGTTAATAGCTTCAGGATTTGTACATCCTAGAACAGGTTCTTCTTGAGGAAGATACAAACAACTTCCGTCGTCAACCGTTGCATCTTGATTAAAGTTTTCTGCTTCAGGGTCTGTGCAACCGAAAACGCTATTTACAGGTCCTGAATTATCAGGTCTTGATATACTAATTATGTATTCTTTTTTGTCAGGATCATACCCACCTATAACTCTAACATCATCGCTATTAACAAACTGAGATGCATCCATAACTCTTTTAAACACTCTTCTAAAGAATCCACCCATTTTTATAGCTGATATATCCTCTACACCTACACCTTCAGTAAATCTAAACACCTTACCCAAATGCTTATGTGCAAAGTATATGCTGTTATCAATAACAGTTACAGATTCGGGGTTAAAGTCGCAACCAGCTGTGCCAGCATAGAAAAACTCAGTGCCAAGAACAGCAGTTGTTGAGGTTAGTATACCCGTCTGTGAAGCTGATTGTATAAGATTTCTACCTACAGGCACTTTGCTGCACTTATTTGTCTGTATCACAAACAATCCATCATCCTGTTCAACCATATAGTGTATATCACCATGCTTTTGAGGTAGGTCTTTGAAGTTAGCAAGAGATGCATTGAATGAAGAATAGTTTACTTTTCTAGAGCTTGGATTGCTTAAATCTGAATACGTAATTGTAGCTTCTCTAATTACTTCAACAGCATCAGGTAGGTAAACATTAGGCCTACCTATAAGAGAGCTATCAGACCTAAATAAATCATTCGCTGACTCTGTTTCTAAAAAGAAAGTTCTAAATCTAGACTTTGAACCTCCAAATACCTGGTCTGCAGAAGCGTTTACAATTAAATCTTTAAAACCTTGAGCAGAAGCTGTATTGGTTTCTGGTAATGTTTCAGGATCAGGCACTAAAGCTCTTGCGTTTACAGCGTATGGCCTAAAGAATACATCCCCTTTATCTATTAATATTTCTGTTACTTCATGGACTCTATTGTTATCTTCGTCTAAAACTATATCGAATGTTTCTGATATTTCATAATACAGTTTATCTTCCTCATCAGATTGTTTTTTAGGAGATACTATTTCAAAAATGCAATTATCTCCCCATAGGTGCGTGTTATCCCTAACATCGTTATAGTTAAAACCATCAGCGTCGTTGTTGTTTTTAAGAACAACAAAAGCACCCTTATGCCTGTCTTGTACAAGAGGTAAAGATTGATCTCCTAGTTCAGGGTCTTCAGGTTGTGTACTTGCGTTAGGGTTTGATAAAGGGTTTTTATCTACATCTAAAAGAACATAGTCTACAACTTCAAATTCGTAATCTCTAGGATACACTCTAGCACCTTCTTCAGCTGCAGTTACACCTGGACCTGGTGCAACAGGTAGTGCATAAGAAACAACTCTAAGTATATCACCCACTTGATATCTGTATAAATCTAGTCCTCCCTCTGGTGGTCTAGCTCCAAAAGAAGATACGTAAGATATAGGATGATGCTGAAGGTAGTTTAAAGATACGTATATATTAGCGTCATTTTCTGCAGCTACTTCATCTTCGAAAGCAACAAAAGCTCCACCTGCACTGTACTGAACAAACTTATCTATAGAGGTATTTTTAGTGTAAACTATTTTGTAATTGGTAGCCCAAGATGGTGGATCGTGAAGTAAGTTTAGCTGTATGTTTACTTTACCTTTTTCTTGACCTCTTTCTTCATCTGAGTATCCTGGCACATAAACACTTGTTAAAGGGTTTACAAATCCATGTCTACCTCTTTGGTCGTAATACACAATACCAAACTCATGATTGGCTTTGGTTTTAAAAGATCTTAAACCTGCACCCACTAGACCCTCTGAAACAAAACCACTACCACCTCCAACAGAAACAATATGAGAATGTTTAGGAGCAAAAGTTAAACTAGGTATTGCAGCTTCGCTAAGTGCCTCTGGGTTATATTCTTCACCTACAAAAACTGTTCTTTGAAACTTGCTTAAGTTATTACCATTAAGGATTCTAGGTAATCTATAGCAACTTTTACGCTCTTCTTCTAAAGGTAAATTACCAATATTCCACGTTACAAGAGGTAAAACAGTAGCTCCAAAAGGGTCCTCACGATGGTATACCTCTCTGTCTTTATTTTGATACCTTATATCCCCTGTAAAAAACGGACCAACATAATATGATATGTGTATTTTATGTGAATGATTTATAGCGTTTGTAGCACCTTCTCCTACAGGGCTTAAAGTAAATAAAGCATTTTCTGTTTTACTAGGGTATTCTCCATCTTCATCTAAACCATGTATACGTAAAGTAAACCCACAACTACCAGCATAATACTGTATATATGTGTCATTGGCGTACTCTTGGTAAGGGTTCCAACCATTTGTTTGATTACCATTATATATTTTAAGATTATCATCTAATCTGTTACTCCCATACACAGAACCTCTATTACCAACACCTTCATTGTCAAAAGCTAAGTTATTGCCCTGAGCTGCACCCCCTGGACCTCCTTGCCCATCAAGAAGTGAAAAAGTTGGGAATAATCTTTTTGCTTGGAATGCACCAGTCCCTGGATTAAATGGTGGTCCAGTAGGTAAAGGATTTAAGTCACTTTCACTTAGCGTTCTTACAAAATTTCTATGACTTGAATGAACATCTAAATAACCAAAACATTTATGAGGTCCTAAAGCTTCTATATGGTTAAGAAAGTTTTGATTCTGCATATGGTTCTTTTCGCTATCAGGAATATCTGATTGCATTATATAGAAGTCCTTTGTGCTGTTTGTAGACTTATACTTATATCCTTGTAAATTAAGTGGAGAGTCAACATCTTCTGAAGCTGGGAAAAATATCTCTGGGTTTGTAAAATACTGTTGCATAGTATTCTTAGATATAACCCTCCAAGGAGTTTTTTCAAACTCGTCAATTATAGGTTTTACGCAGGTCATAACCTCTAAATCGTTTATCTTACCCATTGTAAGTATAAGATTAGCGTTTTGCTCTGACGATTCTTGTGGATATCTAGGGTGAACGAATCTAAACTCTGCGTTAATTTTATTAACAATAAAATAACCTTGAGGCGGTATCATACTTTTAGGTTGAGAATCTTCAGGCAATCCCTGCACACCACATATTAAATTAGCCCTAGAGCTGCCTACAGGTATAGATTGATAGTCTGATAATCCTAAATCATACTGTAGAGTAGCTATTCTCTGTGGAGGTTCTACCAACTCAATAGCGTAAGCTACATTACCAGTTCCAGTGCTGTCAACAGAACCAAAACAAAAAGCGTCTTCTATAGCTGAAGCTAATAAATTTCTTGCAACACCCTCAACATCTGATGTAAATCTAAACTTTGCTGTAAAAGACAAAGTCTCTCCTCTTATGATAAGTGGATTTGCAGCACTAGTACCATATAAAGCAGTTTCTTGCTGCTCTACACCATTATCATCAACATACCTCCACTTTATATCAAATGGACATCCATCAGCATTAGTTGATGAATTTCCAACCCCGTAGTTTAAACCAAAATAACTAGAACCACCAGACTCTACACTGCTTGTAGGATTAGTGGTAGAATTATCTGATTTAAGAAAAACAGCACCCGACTCTTTTGCAGTGTGAAAATCCTCTAATCTATCCTCTAATGTACTGTTAGCTTTTGGTTCTATAGTAGAATTATTTTGAGCAATAAAAATTTCAGGTGTATTTTCTAAATTGCCATCATCATCAAACTCAAACTCCTGCAATCCTGCAGCTTCTACTGTACCATGATCGTGTGCATCTCTTTCACCTAAATGCAAACTCTGAGAATAAGAGTTTCTAGCGTCAAATATGTGGTAATTTTTATTTGGAGATATGCTTATAGTAATTGTTATAAGAGTTCCTGCTGCAACATCTTGTGGTAAACCTGTTAAATCGACTCTTACCCCTACAGATTTATTTTTTGCAGAGCTAACACCCTCTATAATAGGAGCTAAAACTGGGTCAAACGTTGTGTTTAAAGAATCGTCACCACCATTAAAGTTAGCGTAACCCGTAGTACCTTGTGATTGACCTGCATAGTTTTGTTCAGCAGTAGGATAGCTATTATTTCTAGCACCAACTTCATAAATAGATGTCCTAAAAGATACTGTCCCTGAAATACCTTCTAAAGGTCTTTCTTCATATTGAATATCGTAAGTGCATGAGGTTTCTACATTATCAAATCCGTCAAGGTAGTTCCCATACATAAGCCTATTAGAGTGAAGAGATTGTGCCTCAGCTTTTCTAGGTACAGAATCAAACTGCTTGTTAACCTCTTCCTCACTAACACCTTTTAATACTTGGTCATTTCTAAAATAATATTCTCTAAAAGCAGCTCTATAGTAATACTGTTTATCCTCATTAGGATTGAACTCATCTATTATAAAAAATCTACCTACATTGCCAGGTCCATTACCCTGCCTAGCAACTATTCTAACTCTAGATATTTCTCTTCCAGGGATAGGTAAAGAAAGAGCACAAACATTGAATTGATCGTGGTCTGGTGACGTAGACGTACCCTGCTGTAAAACAGAAGGTGGGAAGGCTATATCAGAGTAAGGTGATATTGCTGTTTCCATACCATCGTCATAAATATATTGATAGGCAAACTGAAATCCTGGAGACCTCTTAAAATAACTTTCATCTATACCTTTTCTAAAAGCTACAGGTATTTCGTTTTCATTAACGAATGTATACTCTATAGGAGTTAATGGTGTCTTAGGACATGCAGTAATAAAATCTATAAGGTCTGTTTGAGAGTAGTTAGCTATATCCTTAAATAAACACTTAAATACGTTAAGCTTTCTAGGTTCATTTTTGTTGTCTGTAAAATACAGCAATACATCTTTCTCAAAGTCTCTCTTTCTAGAATCAGTAAACCATTCTATCTCGTTAGGGTCTAATCCAGCTATAGCATCTTCTAGCATAAAACTATTTGCTGTATACACAATATCCGCTTTTACAAATCCATGTTCTGGAAAGTTAAATTTAGACGACATATGCAGCATCTTAAGTCCAGGATACCCTACATCACCTATACTATCTAACTCCCCTCCTTGAGTAAAACCTACATTAGGTAACTTTCCGTAAGGGTCGTATACAAGAACAGCGTGTTTAGTGATAAGATTAGACCAAACAAATAGATACGCTAGACGTAATTTTTTATCTACAACGCTACCTATTATTTTTACTACTTGACCGTCACCTTCAATATTTGAAGCATTAAAAAATTCATCTTGAGTAGCTTTTAGAGACTGCCACATAGCAGTAGATTCTTGAACAGCTTGATTACCAAATATATTTTTTATAACGCCTGAATCACCAAGACTATGCTCACCTGAATTTGGACCCATAGTATTATCACTATCGATTAACACATTCAAAGCGTCAATCATAGCTGTATTAGGTATTAGTCGATAATCAGAAGATTTATCTAACGTCTGTGGAGTATTCTTAATAATCATTAATACTTAGGTGCTTGCTTAAAGTTCTTTCTAATTGTATGAAGAGCCTGTTCTTTGCTAAAGCCTCCTAACCTAGCATTTGCTTTTCTTCTTTCATTATAAAACTCTGCTCTAGCTCTTGCTTTTTCATTAGCAGGTACACTTGACTTCCTCTCTACAAGTCTGTAGTATATATAGCATCTTAATGCTTCTTCTGCGTATACATGAACTTCAGGGTCTCCAGACCTAGCTTCGTCAGCTACATACTCTATAACTAGCTCAGTGTAAGTAGACCTAGTGTCTATCTCTATTCTATTTTGGTCTAGATTAATTCTGTACTCACCAGGAGTATGCCCCCCACCAAATCCATACAGATTACCATAAGTGCCTTCATGCAAGAAGTTCTCGAATATAACTTCGTAGTAAGTATCGCTATCAGCTAAATCAGCACCTGAAGTAGAGCTTTTATCATCAACTCTGTCCACTATCTCATTAGCAGGTATATTTAAAGGAGAGGCAGCAAATTCATCTGTTCTTGTTGCACCCTCTACATCTGCTTCATCTGCAGCCACTTCTAATCTTCTAGAGAAGTTCATGTTTCTGTTTTGAGCAAAACACCTGACCACTCCATCATTATCTACAATACCAAGCTTTACTACATCTACAAAATCGTCAGGCAGTGCAACGGTATTGTTTGTTGAGTCAACAGGTAATTTTAAAGACCTAATCTTCTTACCTAAATCAAAACCAATCTCTCTTATACCACGTAAAGCAAGGTTTCGTAGAACAACGTCTGACGGGTCGTTTACGTAATCATCATCATCTATATTAATCTTAAAATCTCTTAAGACTTGACTAAGTTTTACTTTACTATGACTCATTATTGTTTAGCTTCTTCTTGGGCTGCATACCCCTGTACAACTTGATCTCTCAACCTAACTCCTATTAGTTTTGCCATTTCAGCTACTAATTCAGGTTCATAATGGTCTGGCAGCATAAAGTCTCTTGAGTTAAATAAATCAAACGAGAACTCGTTGGCTGCTAGAACAGTAGAATATACAGGAGGTAGGTCTGAAAATTCGTTATTAACATCGATAGAGCCAGGATAACAGTAGTATGTAATATCAACAGAATTTAGTGTAGAAGGGAAAACCTCTATATCTCTAGAAATCAATGCTACTGGAAAATCAAAAGTAGGTGAAGACAAATGACTACCTATAATATCGTCTAACTTTATTGTGTCATACACTAACTCAAAAGAATCTCTGTCAGCAATACCTGCAGTACCAGAGGTTGCTGTTTTTCTTATAGATATTAACTTAGACATATTAGATGGCTTTGCTACAAAACCACCATCTACCTCTACAGTAACCTCTCTTGTAAAGTAAGATAAATCCTCTCTTACTTGTTTAGTTAGAGACTTATCTCTGCTAGGATTAAAACCTTGTCTTTTAAGCTGTTTAGCTTTCACCATCTCAGTAAACATCTCATTATAGATATTCATTTGAGCTGTGTATGCAAAGTTGTTGAACACAGTTGGAGTAATAAAACCTTTCTGCTCTTTGTTTGTAAGGTCTTTTAAAATTCTATATACTCTATTTATGCTAGCCATGTAGCAAATATACAAAAAGAAAACCACCCCGTTTTGAGGTGGTTCTTTTATATATGTCAAACGTATTAGCCTAGCTTAGATAAGCTGTCTTCTATAGAAGCTAACACACTCGCCCCCTTCTCTGTCATGCAGTATCTAGTCAAAGTATCTAGTGGTTTTTGACCTGTAGGAACTGCTATAATTAATCTGTTACTGTCATACCAATAACAACCCTCTTCTTTAAGATTTATAATTTGGTACTGACTAGCCTGATAAACCATAGATCGTGTCTTTACCATAGGGTTGTCAAAAGAAGAAATAAACTTCTCTGGATTTGACTTAGCTTCTGTTAGTAAATCATATCTAATTTCTGCTGTTGGTCTATTTATATCTATGCTGTAGTACATAGCAACAGGTAATAATTCTTGAAGGTCTGTATCTCTCACCATAGCTATGGCCTCATTAACAGAAAATTCCTTAGCTAATTTTTTAGCTGCATCTTGTTCTTTCTTAATTAAAGAGAATACATGCCCACCATTATCTATATTGTCTGGGTGACGATCTAGATATTCCATTAAGTTAGGTTTTGACTTTGGAACAAGTAAATTACCGTTATTGAAAATTACAGCTTCTTTTCTTGCATTTTCGCTCTGCTCATCTCTCCATATTGATGGTTCATTTGGACAGTAACGAATTTCACGCACTTGGTTTTTTTCTTCATCGTATACTGTGATGCCTTTACTACTAAGCATATAAACTATGCCTCCACCCTTAGGTATTGTATAGTTTCTGTTCTCAAAGACTTTTTCTTTACGAATAATCTTCGGCCTTTTTACAGGTTCAAAATATGTCTTTTGAGTTTTTGGTTTCTCAGCTACTACAGCTTCTGCAATTGGTGTAGATTCTACTACAACGTTAGGTTCAGGGCTGGCTTGCCCTCTTTTTAATTTTTTAGCCATGATATATTAAATTTAAATTATATTGTCGGTTTATATAGTTCGTACAAATCTTGTGCCAACTGAGAACAAAAAGCATCTCCTGTATCTCTAGTTATGATACCAAATCTACCTAATGTACCAGAGAAACTATCTGTAACGTTACTACCTGAACTACCTAGCTGCTGTATTAAAAGATTGCCGTCTGTTCTATCAGGAGTCCCTGCAGTTACTTTAATTTCTTTTCTTGATGGTTTTTTTCTTTGTTCTTTTCTATAGTCTAATAAATTATTTGTTTTTGTTTCAAATTTAGGTTTGTCTGTACTTTTTACAGTGAACGCTGGAACAAAAGCTACTAACTCACCTTCATGATTGTAAAGATACATATTTAATTGCTTATCTCTTCTTATAACAAAAACATAGCAAAATTGTCTTTCACCTATATTAGTTTTAGAAGATCTGTCAGGGAATTTGTAAGCTTCAGTGCCTTGAGTATTATCAAGTGTTTTTACTCTAAATGGCTTGCCGTCTAGTCCGTCATGCCTCATGGTAAACTCATCAGGAAACCCTGCGGAAGAAAAACCTAAAGTCTCTCCTGCGTCATCCCCAAACAAAACTCCAAATCCTTCACCACCAGATCCTGATCCAGGGTCACCTATAACAAAATACATAGTGTAATCATCTTTCACTGTAATATCTGGTACGTCTAAAAATGAATTAGCAGCAAACTGTAAAGCTACCTGACTCAACCCTGTAGATGCAGCAGTAGATTCAGTCTGAGTTGTTACAGAACCCGTTCCCCCTGATATATCAAAAGCTGCACCTCCCGTACCTGCATTTTTTACCTCAGCAGGTCCAACAGCTACAATATCTGTGTCGTCTACTGGAAAAATACTCTGATGGTTGTAATCTACAAAAGGTCTGTTTTCTCGACTACCAAAGTTTATTTCCCCTATAACATTTGCAAATCTATTGGCAACATCACCAGTGCTAATTTTTTGTGACACACGCTCTGTAGGTTGAGCTTTTATTTTAGAACTTATATCTGATACACTAGTAGTTATTACCTCTCTAAAAGGAGTTACATTGTCTAAAACATCAAACTTCATAATAGTTTTAGAATCTTCTCTAGATACAAAAAACATAATCTTTTCAATTAAATTCATTTCTGAACCCTCTTGACATGAAATAGATATATTTGTTTTTTCTATAGAATCTCCAACAGATAACTCACTGTCTTCATATATGCTAGCACCATTAAAGGTAATGTTTATCTCACCCCTACCTGCTGTTATAAAACTAATTTGGTCTGCAGCTATGCCTAAGATAGATATATCCTTACCATTTTCTGAAAACCTTTTTACAGGACCTAATGGATTTGACCTACGAAATAAAAAAAACTTTTTACGCATACTGCAAATATAAAGCTATTACCTTAGTGTGTAATTTTAACTTGTTTGTACTGAACTAGAT
>TARA_R100000388_G_scaffold29774_5_pt1 | contig 9643 bp, 7 predicted proteins | sample TARA_R100000388 | Tara Oceans TARA_R100000388 (sample SAMEA2620360) | marine metagenome | biome: marine biome (ENVO:00000447); feature: surface water layer (ENVO:00002042); material: "saline water (ENVO:00002010), including plankton (ENVO:xxxxxxxx)" | depth 5 m | reverse complement strand
AAGAACTTCGGCTTTAGCAATTGTTGAAGATAGTACAATATCATTCTCTAATAAGCTCACAGAAATAATTAAGCTACATCAAGTTTGTAATGGTTTTACTAAGGATGATGAAGGTAAAATGCTAAGATTGCACGATTCTAAATTAAAAGCATTAGATGAAGTTATTTCTGAAACAGATGGTAAGATTATAATTTGGGCTAATTACTTATGGAACATACATGAGATAATACATTTTCTAAAATCTAAATATGGTGAAGAATCAACAGTATCTATATTCGGTGAAGTGAGTGTAGAAGATAGAAAGACAGCAGTTGAGACTTTTCAGAATGATTCTAAAGTACGCTTCTTTGTAGGTAATCCTACAACTGGTGGTTTCGGTTTAACTTTAACAGCTTGTAATACAGTTATTTATTATTCTAATAGCTATAATTTAGAGGTAAGAATGCAATCTGAAGACAGAGCGCATCGTATGGGGCAGACAGGTACAGTGCTTTATGTCGACATTGTGGCTAAAAATACCTTAGATGAAGCGATTATGAAATCTTTAATAAATAAAGGCCAGATTGCGGCAAAGACTTTAGGTGAGGAAGACCTAAGATCCTGGCTCCTGTAGCTTTGTAAACTTATCTAACCTCTCTAAAAATTTATCACCGTATTCCTTTAAATCAGGCTCTGAGAGCTTAAACTCCTGATATTGGAGGTCTCGGCTACACATTGCTATTACACCTTGCTCTATGGGCCCGTAATTAGCCGTATGAGCTAAATAATAAGCACCTAGTTGAAGTTTATAATCTTCTACCCATTCTTCCTTTTTTGGCTTATTTGTTTGTTTCCAGTCGATTATACTTGGTTTACCGTAAGCAACAGCGGTTAAATCACATGTGCCTGCAAATTTATTTTGATATTCAAGACTTATTTCATTACCCCACACCTCATCAATTTTTATATTGTCTAGTATTGTTTTGGCCATCATTCTTGGTTTTGTGCCTTCATCAGTTGCATTGTAATAACCTTGACCTGTAAGATAATATTCTAGCACCTGGTGCATTTCTGTTCCAATATTTGATGCTTGTTTCATAATACGATCAGCTTCTTGATCACCAACTCGTCTACGCCAATTATTAAGTTGTCTCATATCTTTTGTGGCACTTAAGATAGTGGTTACTGAAGGAACTTTTACATTGTCAACAAGATACTTACGTCCAGTTGTATCTGAAAATCTATTGTAGTGTTTGTATGGATATTTTTTATTTAATTTCACCAGACTTTTGTAATTAATACTAATATAACTCCCGCCATACCAGTAATTAATACGCCTGCAGATGTCAACATGATTTTTTCTATTCTAGCTATGTCTGTTCTTAAATTTTTTATATCATCTTGAGTTTGCTTTTGCATTATTCTGCAAAGTTTCTCATGTGATTCTATTTTCTGTAATGCGTTATCTCTAGCCACGTTGACCCTTCCTTTGTGCAATAGCAGCTCCAGTTGCATCATTTGGAAATAATACTTGAAAGTCTCTTGCATTTACTTTGTTCTCTGCTGTAGAAGGTTGTATATTTGCTAATTCATTTTGAATTACTGGGTTTTCTAATTCAATGTCATCTGTGATCATAGTCTCCTCTTCTTTAACAACAGGAGCTTCCTCAGCTTCTAATTCAGCTTCGTTGTTCGTTGCTCGTTGTAAGAAAGCGACTGCATTGTTATCTGTTTCAACACTACCTGAGCTATCTAATAAATCTTGTGCAAACAATGTCTCTGTTGTATTTTTTGGTAAAGTCTTATCATTGTATTGTGGATCTGGAACTTTACTATCAAGTTGTAATAATCTATCTGTTATTTGTTCTGGTGAAACATCTTTAGGATTAATTCTTGGTATGTCTTTATCACTATCATTTAAATAATTCATCAATCTTGCAAAGGCTTCTCTTTTTTGTGTAAGTCCCAATCTTCCTACAACACCTGGAGATTGTAAAACATTAGCTGCTGTTTGAATATCTCTTCCTTTAAAATATCTTCTTCCTAACCCTAATAATCCAGGCACACCATCACCAACTTTTTTACCCATCAATAATCTTATTTGTTCATCTGGATTTAAAGCATCGTTCCAAGCTTTCATAGCGACAGGATCAGTTACTATTTGACCGAATCTTCTTGCTAACAAAATAAATAATGCAGGTGCAAAAGGATTGATTGCAGCAGAACCACCAAGCACCATTGCTCCTGCAAAAGAATTTAAACCACCTAGTTGTAATCTTCTTTGCATAAAGGTTGATGTATCAGCAATAGGTGTATCAGAAACAGCTTTCATATAAGTAATAAATTTTTCAAACTCTGCTGCTTTAGCTCTACCACCTAACATTTCAGTTACAGCCTCTTTTCTTACATCATTTAAAGGATTATCTATTCCTAACGATCTTAGAAACCTATTTATATTAAATCTAGATGTATCTTTTGGACTAAATTTAATTTTTTGTGCATCAAGAATACCATCGCCTCTTCGAACTTTATCAATGCTAAAATCAAGAATGTCCTCACCAGCTTCTCTTGCAACCTTTTGCATAGATTGCATTACATCAACAGTCCCGTTTAAACCTGTTCGCACCATGGAGTCACCCATGATGTCATCAACCATTGTTCTACCACCAGGTTGTAACGTAGAATCAAAGCTCCTATAGAAGGTATTAAAAAACCATCTTGCTTTCATTGCATCATATAACGCTTGTCCACCACCTTTTGTTATACCTATTTCTTGTCCAGTTTTTCTTGATACTATTTTATCTGCACCTAATAATTGTCTTAATTGTTTTAATGATGTTCTATCACCGTGAGTAAAGACATCATTAGCAAGATCATTAAAGAAAGTTTGAGCCTTACCTCTTTCTATTCCGTTTATTCCTGCAAGAGCTTTGTTAGTAAATTTTGTATTATCATATTGTCTAAATATTTTTGTTATGTTTGCACGTTGATAAAAATTCATTAGTGTAGCAAATGTATCGTTTGCTCTGTACAGTTGATTTTTTAGATTTTTTGCATTATCTAATTGCATTTTTAAATTAGCATCAGCAGCTTCTTTACCCGCTGTGGCCACAGTATTGTCATATGCTTCTTTAAAAGCACGATCTTTGAAAAATTGTTCTTTAGTTAGTTTACCACCAAACGCATTTAAATCGTTCTCTAAACCTTCTCTTAATGCCCATAATGATGGTCTTATGTTTTGATAAGTTGTTTGTTCAATAGCTCTGTTCATCACTCTCATCAATTCTTTGTATTGTAAAGGTGAAACCATATCATCTAAAGAATTTAAATATCTATAATAGGTTGTTAGTGGATCTCCTGTTTGTAAAAGCTTTTCAATATCTTTAAAAGGTAAGTCGCCAAACTTATCAGTAGCGTAAGATCTTAATCCTGGGTAACTTACAGCTAATCTATCAACCATTTCTTTTGCAAATTGTTTAGATTTTGTAAGTTCAATTACTTTTGGATTGCCAATTGTCTCTGCTAATTTCTCAAAACCAGTATACGCGTCATTTATTAATTTAGAATTTTGTTTAAATGCCTCATCTGCTTGCTTGAAAATAGAGGCAGATAATAAACCTGTTTTTATTAGTGGGCCATAATTTAACACACTTGAGTTTAAATATTCTTTTCCAGCTTTTTGTTCTGCACCTTGCATGGCTTCTTTACCAATACCGTTTATAAATGGCATGATACCAAGAACTTTAAAAAACTTACTTGCAAAGCCACCTAGTAATCCAACTCCTTCTTGTGCAGTCATAACCAACGGTATAGGTAAACCTTTATCTCTTGCAATATTGACAAGCTGTTTAGCATCTTTTGATTTAGCACCTATTGCAAGTCTACCTAATTTACCAAAACCTTTTGTAAATATTGGAGTAAGTGTAGCTGCACCTGCGTTCCAAGCTAATGCTGTAAACATAGCATCAGCCGCATTGGCCATTAAATCTGTATCAACTTCTCTTGGACTCATGTTTTCTAGATCTGAAGCGATAGCATCCATGGCCGCAATACCAGCAGTTTCATTCAATGCATCGTAAGATACAGAGCCTACACCTGCGCCTAGTGTTCCGCCCAAGACAGATTTGATTTCTGTTCTTCCTAATTGACTAGCTAATACACGACCTATTGTTGGATCAGCAACTCTCGCTAATAATTTAGCAACACCACCTAATAATTTAAATCGTCCTGGTAATCTAGCAGTTAAGTTATCTGCAAAATTATTAAATATTCTCGATCTTGGAAATAAGCCAGTATCTTTGTTACCTGGTATTTTTGATTTAGCAGCACTAAATATTTTTTTTCTATCTGACACATAAGGATAAATTGATCCAATCAAATCACCTGCAAGTATTGCTTCGTTTCTACCTTTAAGTCTACTACCTTCTTGTTGTAATCTAACACCTATTGGATTTTTTACAGCCTCTTGCATTGTAGCTTCATCCCTTGCAGCTGAATCTCTTTGTGCAATTATAATATTTGTTTTTGGAGCTTTTAGAAAACCTTGATCAATTGCAGCATCTATCGCTCTTCTCTGTCTAGCATTTAACTTTCTAGGATCAAAAGTTTTGTTATCTATTGCGTCTTGTATTTCTTTTAATGTAGCCATTATAAATCCACACTTTTTAAAGTTTCTTCAATTTCTTTTAAACCAAACGCTTCCTCAACTGCTTGTTGAGCACCTTCGTCTGTATACTTAGCTAATTCTTTTAAGTTTGTAATAGTTGAGAACAACCCACCGCTTGTTGTATATAATAATTCTTGTCTTCTAATATCTGCTCTAAGTTGATTAGCTATCGCAGTTATTGAGTCTCTTACATCTTGACCACCTCTTGCTAATGCAAAAATGTTTACGATTTCTCTAGCTGCATTTATATCTCTTTGAGTTAATCTATCTTGATCTTTAAATGTATTAGCTAAAGCATAAACTAAAGATGTTTCTTGTACAGCTAACTTTTCTTGATCTTTTGCACTTAAACCTGAGAACCAACCTCTCTTACCAAGTGATCTTCGTCTTTGATCTTTGATTTTTTCAAAATCGATCATTTCTATTTCTTGTTTCTTCTCTGCTTCTGAAAGATCAACATCATTATTGATCATATCTACTTCATCTTGATACAACTGTTCTAAAGTTTTTTCCGCGTCTTTTGCGTTTTCAGCAAATAAGTCTCTGCCTGCTAAATCAGCTGCTGCGTTTCCTATTCTTCTTAAATATGTATCTAGTGTTAGAGCTATACCAGGTTGAACAAGTTTACCTTCCTCATCTTTTTGTCTAATAGTTTTAAGTATATCAAGAGTTACAGAATAAGCAGTATATCTATTACCTAATGTATCTTCTATCTCTGATAATCTTTTGTTAATGTTTTTCTGGTCTAGGAATTTTTCAAATCTACCAACAACTTGTCCATCTGAGGTAGTTATTGGTCCACCTTGAGGTACAGGAATTAGTTGTTGTTGATTTCCAACTAAACCTCCAGGCAGATATGCTGTTCCAAATTTATCAATAAAGCCATTATAATTTCTTAAGACACCATCAGTTCCTCTTACCTGTATAACTCCAGGTGTAGTTTCTGGTCTTGGAGGTGCTTTTGCTGCATCATTTAAAAATTTCATATGATCTAAAGCAGCATTCAATGATGCCTCTCTTCTGTTTTGTCTTAGCTCACCTTCTTTTAATTTTAATGTAGCATAATTGTTTACAGCTGGTCCTATAGCTTGTCCAAATACTTCAAGCGCACCACCTATACCTGCTTTTTTGGTTGTTCCTGTTAAAAGTCCTGATGCTAAGTTTGCAAGAAATACTAATTTTGCTTGTGATGTCTGCCCCTTATCAATTTCATCAAAATATCTTCTTGACAATGCAATGACATCATCAAATGATTTATTTACACCTGTTATTTCTGGTGGTAATCCTGTTGGATCTGGCTTATCTACTATAGGATCTTTTTTCTTTTCGTCCTTTTTAGCTAATGAAGCTAATGATCTATTTATAGCTTGATCTCTCTCAGCATTCTCTGCCTGAGTATCCTCATAATTAGTTATACCATCTGCTCCAGGTGGCTCCTCACCTCCTAAAGTTTTTTCTTGAATTTTTTGAATGTCTGCTGTTCCATCAATTGATGCAAATTCATCTTTAACTAATTCATCACCCTCTGCTTGTAGTTGCTCTCTTTTTCTATTACCTCCAAAACCTATACGACCACCACCGATATTTCTTTTTCTACCTGCTGTTGTTTGAACTTTTTCTACAACTTCTGAAGGTGTATCAAATGTGCCTATAGCATCCATACTTGCTTCACCTGATATATCAGGTAAGGCTGCACGTTCAGATACAGGTGTTGCTCTAAAATCTTTAATGCTTTTTGATATAGGATCAATGACATAATTTTTTGCAGCTTGTGCACCCGCATAAGCAAGACCTGCAGCTCTCGCGTAAGGATTTAAAGAAGCTAGTCCCGTAAGACCTGTGCTAACAGCTATCCTTGCATATGGATTATCTATGTATTGTCCGACAAAAGGATCTATTGCATTATAAATACCTATGGGTGAGATGAATCTTGATACACCACCTCCTAAACCAAAGGCTGTTGTGCCTTTTGCAAAATCAATTGGATTACCTCTAATAGCACCTGGTACATTTCTTATGTCAGATGCAAGTTTTCTGAAAAAACCAATCTTAGGACCACGACCTCTGATTGCTGGTAAACCTCCAACTAATTTACTTGTTCTTGGATCATAAAATCCACCACCCTTTTGTACATAATCAACTCTACCACCAGGAACATTTTGACCAACCATAGTTCCTGTTCTTGCTTTGATTACTTTTAAATGACCTTTGTTAAGAGCTTTGTTACGAAACATGGGCCTATTTAAAACTTTGTTCATGTAAGCTCCTTATGTTTGTTTTGCACCTTGATAAGCCGCGAATGCTCCTATTCCTGTTCCTACTGCTTGAGCTAAAGGACTTTGCGAAGGTGTTGTACCCATTGTTACTCCAGATTGTGTCTTAGGACCAGCAGCATATAAATTAGCCAAAAACTCAGCTCTTTGAAATGGCTCAAATTGTTGTTGTAATGTTGTAGCTCTCTGAGCATCTAAAGCTTGTTGAGCTAATTGTCTTTGTACACCACCCGCTGCCATAAGTTGGTTAATATCACCTTGCGCCATTGTTTGTTGCTGCAATCCTAATTGACCTAACTGTTGACCAGCCGCTAATTGCATTTGCTGTTGATTCTGAGCAGCTTGTAAAGCTGTGCCAAAACCTTGCTGCTGTGCTCTGCCGACAGCCTCTAATTGTCTTTTTTGTAATTCTGCTTGTTGAACACCCTCTCTTCCTCCACCAAAAGCACCAGATCTTACAGCTTGACCTGCAAGTTGAGCTTGTTGTTGTTGAGCCTGTCTGTTTATTTCATCAATCACATATGATTGAAAAGGATTAAAAAATTGTTGAATGTTTGGATTTGCTGCTGCTTGAAGAACTTGTCCAATACCAGCAGTCGTTGTTGCTTGTCCTACGCCTGTAGTTCCCGCTTGTGTAAAAGCTTGTCTCTCTAAAGCTCCTGGTCCAGCAGTTTGTATTGCAGGTAGATTAATAGGTTTGTTCGCGACTTGTCTCGCGATATCCATCAACTCTATTTTTCTTTCCTCTATACCCGGTGCCTCTCTTACTATTTGTGTTTGTGTAGATGGCGTGCTTGGTGGGCTAGATCTACCTCCTCCAAAAAAACTCATGCTTCAATCCATTTCTCAAGTTGTACGTGTCTCTTCTTCCATCCCCATTTTTTGGAAACTCTTTCCCAACCTGGTCTTGCCATGATGCTGAGACGCTTACATTTGTTGTGTTTAGCAAATTCTGTTACTTCTCTTACTAATTGATCTTCCCAATATTCTCTTCTTTTACCTGTGCATATAACTATTTCATATTGTCTAAAGTTTGGTAACTCAGCAATTCTTCCAATACAAACACCAAAAACTTTATTTTCTTCGGTTTCGTCTGAACCAAACATTAACCAACATTGCATTACATCTTTTTTTAATTCTCTAAATATAAACTCTGGATCACAATATTTACCTGAGAATGCTAAAGCTTCTGCAACCATAAATTCTGCTAATGGCCAGAACCTTTCAATATCTTTAGGCTCTATTGGTAATACACTTACTAGTGGCTTAATTCGTTTTTTGCTTACTGTCCCCATTTTTCTCCTTCAATAAATCAAACACTCTTTTGTATCTTGCTTGTTGTTGATAGAAGTATTGGGCACCTTTTTCTCTCATGTCCTTAATGCTATTAGGATTTGCTCCTGCTATGATTCCAGCACCTAATACTCCATCTGCTCTTGTTACAAACTCTCCGTCTGCTAATTGAGCTAACATTGTATCCTCGTCTTTATCACCGACTCCAGCTCCGTCTTCCACATAACCTGATGCTCTAACATAGTTTGTTGCATCGTTTTCATCGTGTGAAACTTTTGATGGTAAATAATTTACACCACCTTCGTTAAATTTTTTTATCTCTGCAATACCACCCGTTCGTAATCTTGTTACATCAAGTGAGTATGCACCTACTCTTGGTTTGCCTATACCTTGTTGTTCTGGTTTGTATATGGTTTCATATTCTTTTTCTTGTCCGGTGTCCGGGTCAATATATTTATAATTACCTCTTTGTTTAGCTAACTCAAGATAACTCATGTTATAACCTGGCATGTAAATATCAGTAGGTCCTTTATCAAAAGCACCTAGCGCAAGCATACCACCACCAGTGGTCAAAGCTAATTTAAGTGGATCAATCTCATCTGTAAAACCACCGCCCTCAGCTCTTTTTCTAAATAACACATCAATTAAACTTCCGCCTTCTGATGCTCCAGAGCCCCCACCTGAACGTTGTGCCGCTAAAAATTTTGGACTTCCTGGTGCAACCATTCCTTGTGGCGCTCGAGAAGGTACTCCTAATGAACTCATTCCTATTGATGATGCTAACTGACTACCTGTTTGTGTTTGTGTAAATCTTGGTACAAAACTTGCTGATGCTGTATTACCAAAACCTGCTGCGCTTACTCCAGGCACCATAGCACCTAAATTATAACCTCCATAAGCACCAATACCAGCACCAAAGAGTCTACCTAACGGTGATGCTCCTGCTTCCTTTGCTGATCTGTATCCTTGATAGCCCCCATAAGCCGCTAATGCATAAGGCAAAAATTGTAGCATTATTTATAATTCTCCTTTTAAGATCTTAAAAGAGAATATTACCATTTTACTTCTTCAAGATCAACTCATCGATAAACTTACCAGAATATGAGTGTTCACCAACATGGGTTATTTCATCTTTAATATAGGCATGACACTTACCACCTATATCCTTCCATAGTTTACAGAACCCAAAATCCTCACCTAGGTATGTCTTCTCGACAGGATCATGTATTGTATCGAAGAAGTTCCACATATTCTTTTTCTCAACCAATTTGCTGTTAATAACTGTATTTTGTTTAATAATTTTATTTGGATATGCTTTGATTAGCTTATCAAAAACTGACCTCTTTATGAGCATTGCTCCAGTAGGACTATGAGTAACCTCTATCACACCATCAGAAACTCTTATGTCTGTGTCATCCTCTACTCTCATAGG
>TARA_R100000388_G_scaffold51337_1_pt1 | contig 9658 bp, 10 predicted proteins | sample TARA_R100000388 | Tara Oceans TARA_R100000388 (sample SAMEA2620360) | marine metagenome | biome: marine biome (ENVO:00000447); feature: surface water layer (ENVO:00002042); material: "saline water (ENVO:00002010), including plankton (ENVO:xxxxxxxx)" | depth 5 m | reverse complement strand
GCCATGTTATAGCGTAGGGGTCGCACCTATATAAGCGTTGTGCCTATTCTTTTGCCTTGAGTTTGGATTTCTCCATCTCCATTTCGTGCTCATGCTGTGCGGCCGCACGCTCTAACTCGTGCTTGACACGCATCTCGGCCATCTTGCCATCGGCTTCGGCATCGGGTGTGAGCAGTCCAATATCGACTGTGGTCTCTTGTTTGAATAAGTCAAGTAGGTTTGTGATAATCAATAGAGCAGGGCCACCTACGATACCGATAACCGTCAATTGGTTCTCTGTGATTTCAATACCATTAACAACGCTCTGATAAACTGCCAATGAGGCAAATGATACCCATGCTAAAACAATCGGGACTGATACAAACCAAAACAGGTTCTTCGTGCTATTGCGTCTCATACTTTTCCTCCTTTTCAACCACGGTTCATAACGCCATCGGGATTCCGATTGAGGCGGTGACGATTGCCCCGACCCCGACGAGAAGTTTGTTGATTCCCGTCTTGATATATTGCTCGATACCCTCTTTGAAGGTCTTGAGTTCGTCAATGTCTTTACGAGCCAAGATTTGCTCCTGTTGTATCTTGTCAATATCCTCTGCGATATGGGCGAGATGGTTGTCCCTAATCGTAACAACATCCTGTCGCAAGCCTTTGAGCATCTCAAGCATGACTGCGTCAGCATCTCCCATGTAATAGTCCAAAATCGGAGGCGGTTTAATAGCGTGCTTACCATAAACAGCCAAACGATTGTGTAGCCGATAACCATGTCATGCACCGAATGTTCTCATTTCGGGCAAGGCCGCTCCATCACCGATTTCAACAGCAAGTCGAGCATAGAGGAGAGCGTGAAATGCGTGGTCGTCGCCATCACGCCCATATTTAGTCAGAGTTTGTCCTCTGACGGGTCGGGTATTTTTTTCATCATTCTCCATCGAGGATGTCAGACAGCACCACTCATGAGCCACCCAATCAAGTGATTCGTCCCGATAGGGTAGTGAGACCTCTTTGTTTTTGATTGCTTCAATCGTCCTCTCCACATATGTCGTCCTATCGACAACACACATGAAAATGAGATTGCGGTTGTTGTCTCGTTTTTTGTATTCATACGGGGTCATCGGTCGTGATGAATAGTAACACGAGCGCACACGCTCACCAAACTCCTGTTGTAACTCTTTGACCTGTCGAGCACCATAGCCAATGTCACAGACTACCTGCACACAATTGTAGTCGAGAATCAGTTTTTTGATTTCAGCGACTTCATCCTGTTCACCTGTGTCTCGTGAGTTCAGTTTGACTGCGTTGAGTATGTTGCCCTTATTGTCTGTGATAACTACGGTCGTCTCACGACCCCAATCCACACCCATAAACGATTCTTGGGGAGGTGCAACACCTCTGACGACATCACGCTCCCTATCGAGAGTCGGCAACACTTCATCGAAGGTCAATGGCTTCGTAGCACCTGCGAAAAACTCACCCAAGACCTCGTTAGAAAATCGTCTTGGTGTGTAGGTTTCCTTCTTTTGGGCTATGTCCTTCTCGGATATATCGGGGTGCATCAATTGAGAGATATGGTAGCCGATAATGTTCGCTTTACTGTCACCGTGAACCCATGTTTCAGATTCGCTATCCCACTCTCCTTTAGTGGACTTCTCCCATAGTTTCCAAAACTCCGAGCCTTGCTCACGAGCCGTCCCCGATACCACTACCCACTTGTAGTCAGATTGAGCAAGCATCTCAACCAACATAGGCAAGATGTCACCTCCACTGTCTTGATATTCGTCGATACAACACAAATCGGCCTCGATACCCAAGAGGGCGTGAGCGTCACCCCAATTTGAATACGAATACAAATGATTGGGAGTCTTTGCTCCGACATCGAAGGATTGGTGGCTCACAGATGCCTTGACTCTTGACTTCATCAAACACCCATTGTTGATTGACCCCATCATTGCTCCATTGAGCCTCTCCTCGACGAATCTCGTCACTTGAGGCTGACGGGGCGCAGTATAAACTGCGTTGAAGTAAGGTATGTTTAACAGGCCGTAAAGCAGTAGGTTACAGATGGTCTCGGTCTTCTCGACCTTTCGACTACATTTCAGCACGACCATTTTGGTCGAATCATTCTTCTCCATTGCACCGAAGTGTCTGTAAATCTCGGTGAGATACTGACGACCTTCAAGCCTAAACGGCTTGCCGTCAATCGTGCGAAAGTAGCACGACCACCTGTCGGGGTATAGAGCAATCTCTCGTGCCTGCTCGGCACTCAACCGCCCCGTTTGGCCCTCCGCCATATCCCCTCATGGGGAGGCGGGGTTTGAAACGGTTGCCCCGTGTCAATCAAAAATTGTAACCTTCGATTTGCCAAGAGTCGTCAATTGTAACTCTCACGAAGTCGCTTGGGTGAATATCCCACTCTTTCATCATGTAGTTACCTATCATCAGACCGATGTGGTCTCCTCTGTTCACTTCTAACATGAAGGTCGTTACGCTCTCTGTTCCGTTTTTGTTGGCCCATACTCGGATGTTCTTGTTCGCCATGTTTAACCGTAGGGGCCACTACTATATAAGCCTGACTCTCAAAGGTTCTCATTCAAGAGTTTCAAATCATGGGGTGGCCGAGATACGACGGCCCAATACAAACCACAGCCTATTCCGTTTGGTAGCCTGCCACAGATATACACGATGTTCGGCCATGTCGTGCCGTCTCCAAGCGTAAGAATGTCGATAGGGCCACGCCTGCCACAGCAAGGGCATTTAGGGACAGTCCCAACGCCTGTAACGATGACCTCGTGTGATTCAACACCTAACTCCTCATTCGTAGGAACAATGATGGCACGGGGTATCGGCTGATTCATCAACCATCGTGTCATACTGTTAGCCCTACCTTTTGCTTCATCTCATCAAGGAGTTTCAATTGTTTGTGAGATAATCCACCCTGCGCTCTGAATTGATATTCGGTTGAATCGACAAATGTTTGCTCCCACTCTGTCAAGTCAGAGTATGACGGTTGTGCTTTGATTTCGGAAGGCAAGCAAGGTATTGGCTCTCCTCTCTTATCGTTCTCGATAACCATTTCATACAGAGTCTTGGCTGACCACTTGAGTTTGCCAATTCCATATCTTCGGATTGCGTTCTCTGTGCTTGAGATGTTACTTGAAGGCTCAATCCATCCCAAGTCCACCTGCCTCTCGGCCATCTTTCTAAAGTGACTTGCCATGAAATCTCTCTGATTTCGTATGGTCAAGTATTCAGTCCTCCTGTATGCGTCATCAGCCTTCTTGGAGTCCCATGCGGCTTTGACCATCTTCTCTGTGTTAGCAATCTCCTCATCGAGGTCAAGTGCTTCAAACCATCTAAAGGTCAGAGTGTTACGACTGATGTAACCTTTCTTATTGAGCATCTTCAAAGCCTTCTTGGCATTTGTAATCGTGGGCTTGTGAAACAGCCATTGGTTCTCCATAACGCCCTCTAAATACTTCTTCGCTTGAGGATATTCTAACTGAAACTTGGTTTTGAAGAATCGGTCTTTGGCCCTCGCCATTTGAGTTTTCAAAAAGTCCTTTTTGGCATCTCCTGTCAGTCCTTCGACACCGTCTGTCAGAATCTCGATGTGCTTATGGACGCACTCGTTACCGACACCGACTTCTTTCTTTGAAGCACCAAAGGGTTGGTCGTCATCGACAATAACACATATCTCACGGATATGCTTCTTGCCACATAAGAAGCAAGAGCCGTTGCTCGTAGGCAAAAACTCTGAACGGTCATACCTCCAATCAGTGACGAAGTCATCATAGACACGGATGGTCTCATCGGGTCGGACAATCCTTGACACCTTGGCAAGGTTAGCGACTACACGCTTCTCATGAGGTGCTACACCTCTTTGCAGGTTCTCGATAATGTGTTCGGGGACTTCACCGTCCCATAGGGTATCTTCTTTTGCCATTCAATCATCCTCCGTGATAATATCGGGGTCAGCGACTTCATGGTTGAGAACATACTCAACACGGACACGCTCATTCCCGTGAGGGGTCAATCCGTTCTTTGTCTCCTTGGCAACCAAGATGTCACCGTCACGCTTCATTTGCTTGAGCACGAATGCCATCTCACGAGGAGTCTTGCGGTGCGAGTTAGCAACCGTGGGATTGACTGCCTCCGATATTTGACTGCTCGACATTGGTCGGCCGTCTTGCATTAGTCGGGTTTTGATTGCTTCTCGGAGTTTGTTTGGAATCTTCATTTGTTTCGCCTCTATACCTTCGGAGGTAGCCTCTATACTTAAATGTTCTGCAAGTTATAGGTAGTCGATAGATAATTTACACGACTTGCAGGCGATTGTCACAGAGGGTATGTCGTCGGGACATTGAGCCTTAGTGAGAGAGACCTTAACCCTTTGGTTGCATCGAGGACAACGGATGACATCGACCCAAAAATCACCCTTGCCAAACTCCTGTATTGGCCGTATGTCTTTGTAGGGGACAACAGGCGTGAATACCTCTCCTTCGTCTGTAAAGCCACCTTCGGGAATAGGTTTGGGTTCGATATGAGAAGGGAAGAATCGCTCATCTAAGGCCCTTTGAGCGGCCGTTATAGAGCCATTATAGTGTTCGTCGTCGCCCGTGTCATCAAACGGGTCATCAGAAGTCAGACCTATGAATCTCAATGGCTTAGAAGTAGTCTCAAGTAGGTCAATATCCAAGTCGGTTTCATACTTTATTTTGTCATCAACCATCATCAGAGTTTTGATTGTTTCATTATCGTATTGGACTGACTCGTAACACATTGCCATAGCCACACGGTAGGCTATCTCGTGTAATAGGTAGTGATAAGTCGGACGAACATTATCTCTATGTCCGACAGTAAGTGGCACTCCATCCTCCGTGAAACTCATGTTGGTAGCATACGAATCAGCAACCGAAGGTGGTGTAATATCGACATAAACATAGAACCTATCATCGTCGGGCAATACCTGTTTGAGCCACACGACCATAGGCATTTTATCCTCCCTTTCAATGATGACCATAGGAAAGTAGTCTGCCCCATCTTTTTGTCCCTCCCATAGGTTGTGGTCAGCCTGCCGAACCTCAATCATGATACTCGCATCATCTTTGGTTTTCCAAAATGGACTGTGCAATCCATCCATTATTTGTCTGAATACCTTGTTTGGTGTATCGGATATAATATGGGGTCTCCAAAGAGCATCCCCAACACCCGCTATACGACACAGCGAGTTTTTACGAATGTCGTATTTGAGTCGGCCTTTTTGTATTTCGCTCAATTTCATTTTTGGTTCCGTCATCAGAATACCTCCGTTGGTGGCCTTCGGTGGCCCTTGTTGATGAGTCGCTTGATAGCGACCTTGAATGGCATGATAATGTCCCTTGCTAAGGTGCTTACTTCATCGACAGAGGCATGGCCGTGGTTGCCATACCATCGGCTTGTGTTCATGCCGCAAATGCCAACAGAGAACAGTAGGCAGTCATCATGCTCAAGGTCAGCAAGCACATGCTTCAAGTGGTCGCCTGCACCCATGCCGCTCGGAGCAGGCCCCGCAGGTGCTCCATCAGAGATGATGAAAACCAACCTCTTGGCTCCGTCCTTGCCAATTTGCTTAGTGCGGTTTGCCGCCCATTTGACTGCGTAGCCATCAGAGTTTTGAGAGCCTGCATACGGTGTAACGACTTGACGCTTTGCACGGGTGTCGAGTGCCTTGTTTGCCGCTTTGCGGACATTGATGTAGGTTGCACCACGCTCGTAGCCTTCAACGGCTCCGTTGGATGAATTGAAGTCCACGACTTCATAGTCCGCACCGACTTGCTCAAGAGCCTCACAGAGGGTTACAGCCGCTTGCCCTGCCATGCGAGCACGGTTGCCGCTCATAGAGCCGCTTGCGTCGATTAGGACGACACAGCGTAGGTTGAATGCCTCGTGCTCCTTTGGCTTTTGGAATAGACGCTCGGAGGTCTTGACAGCCCATAGACGACGGGTGTCGAGTTTGCCACGCTTGTGATGAGTGGAGAATCGAGAGTCAGCACCTTTGATGAGTCGCTCAATTTCACGGCCCAATTTCTTGATGCCTGCTTTGTTAGCATTTGCGACTGCATTGTATTTTTCAAGTGGGTATAGTCCCCTTCGCCATTCCTTGTTCACTTGGGTAATGATTTGGTGTCCGTGGTCTTCGGTCTTGCCGTAAGCATCAGACCACTTGTATTCATTCTCGACAAGGTTGCCTTCGTCATCAAACTCCATGTCTTCAAAGTCGTCAAGCATGTCAGCCGCTTCGGCAAGCATGTTCTCTGCGAAGTCAGTGCCACCGAATTGAGCCTCTGCTGACCCTTCTCCGCCTGCCATGTGACCGTCGTCGTGGTTGTCACCGAATACGGTTCCTTCGCCCTTCTCAAGGTTCTCTAAGGCTTCATTCTCCTTGCTTGCGGATTGAGCGTCACCGTCACCGCCTTGGTCGTCACCGTCACCGTCACCGTCACCTGTGGAGCCACTACCCGACTCTGCATCACCAATGTCCTCGCCTTGGCCTTCGCCATCGACTGCAAAGGAGTCACCGTCATTGTCGCCCTGTGCGTCACCGTCACCTGCTTCGTTACCTGCGTCACCTTGGCCGTCAGCGTCAGCGTCAGCGTCGGACTCACCTTCGCCTGCACCGTCACCGTCAGCGTCTTCGACACTATCACTTGTAGGCATCTCCTCGGCTATCTTCTTGAATCGCTTGCGTTGGACTTTTTCAGCCTCTTGCTTGTTTCGCTTTTGTGAGTTAGCCGCTTCGGTAATGTAATCCATATCCATGTCGTCAGCAAAAATGCCCTCTGCTTCGGGTGTCTTGCTTGCACCGTATTCGTCACCACCACACTCGTCTTCGGGGAAGTGAGTGCGGTATATTTCAAGGAGAGTGCGAGCACCCTTGATTGCTTCGGAGGTATCGACACTTGCGACTGCATCGGAGATGTGAGGTCGAACCTCATCCATCATGGCTCTAATTTTGTCATTGTCAAAGAAGTGACCAACACCAAGAATGGTCTCGGTAGCAATAGCAAGGACAGCCATCTTTGGCACTTCATGGTCAGCCAAGACACGGCCTGTAACAGCCTTCTTGTGTTGAGCCATCATGTAGTCTTGAGCCAAGTCAAGACGCTTCTTGGAGCCGCCAAAGTCTTGACCAAGTAGGTAATTGACACGAGCGTCCTCGACAATGTTCACGAAGTCGTGAAGCAAGCGGTCTTCGTCACCACGCTTGACACCATCGGTAATGCGTTTCCAAGCGTTGAAGTTTGTGTATCGTAGGTGGCCTGCACATTCGTGGGCCATGACTGCCTCGGTGTAAAGTAGGTTTAGACGCTCGTCAGACATTGTAGGTGCAATTGGGTAGGAGATGAATACATCAGAGCCGTTGGTTGCACATGGTTGGCTTGGGCCAACATGGACTTTGGAAATCTTACGGCCTTTGCCGTCGTATTCACCGCTTAGGACTCGACCGAGTTTGGTCAAGTGTGCTTTCATTTGGTTGCACTTCAAAGGTGTCGCCTTGAGTGGGTTTTGGTTCGCCATGATTAGTCCTATGTGGCCCACCTATATAAGTATATTGTCCTATCCTTTTCGATAGTTTTGCTTTCGATATGGTGGATTATCAGTTTGATTTGACCGCAGTCGTGCGATTAACGCTCTCGACACCTTGCTCAAGCCATCGACACGCCATGATTCGCTATGTAGCATCAGAGCCTCCGATACGAGATTTGAGTCTGTGTCATTGTGATGAGCCATTTGTAAAACCGAGAGTGGGTGGCATGAGAAGTCACCGTCGAATTGACCTTGGAGAATCGCCTTGGGCTGATTCTTGGTATCGACAAACTTGCTTGGTTTGGTATTGGGTTGGATTGAAAAGTCACAATTTATCTTGGCTTGTCTGAATGATGGTGACGAACCCCCATAGGGGGGTTCTTCACCATAAAATTGTGCAGGTGATTCTATTGAGTTCGATAGGATAAGATAATCAGCGATATGTCGAGGAGATGGATTCTTAATTTCAACAATCACACAATTCTTTCGTATCGAATATGGAATAGACTGCATAGATAGGGCGATAAAGGCCGTTGGAGGGGCGTCAGAGAGCCTCTTTTCGATTTTAGACCAAAGACTACGGGTGAACCAATCGGTGTCCTCTAAGGCCGCATAACGGCCGTTTCCAAAGAATGTAGGGTGACGAGCGTTCTCGATAGCAACCAACGGGTCTTCATGAGACTCGGCTTGCATTGATTCTTGCTCGCCAATCGTATGTAGGATTGTTGTCTTGCCTACGCCCGAATCACCCCAAAGAATCAGATGACGAGATGGATTCTTCATCCATTGTCTTACTGCTTCAATCGGAGCACGAGCACCATGTAACATCAATCAAACAACCTTTTTTGCTTTGGTGGAATGAGAGTTTGTTGCTTGGCATCCAACGGTGTATTGACCGAGATGTGCATACCTTTTGTCAAAGTTTCAACAACCTTCTCAAGCCTTTCAATCCTGTCTTCTAACTGTTTGATTCTGTATTCGTTCATGATTTTGATTTACTACCCCACCTATTTAGGTGGAGAGGGAGGATGAAGAACAGAGTCCCTCACCGTCCTCCCCCTCCGAGTATCGGTGAGGGTTGTAAGTCTGAATCAGACGAAGTCAGCAATACGAGCACGAGCGGCCGCTTCAACCTGTGTTCGCTCATCAGCAGAGTAGCGTCCGAGCATAACATATCGAATGGCCTCGCTGATGGTCAAGTCTCTCAATTCATCGACCAATTGCACGAGCATACGGGTTGAGGTGTCGCTCTCAATTTGGTGGTCTTTCTTGAGCCTGCGTAGGTCGTTAGCCATGTTCACAATGTTGATGACCATTTCCTCATCGGTAAAGCCTGTTTGTTGCATGACAACCTTGACTTCTTGGTCAGTAGGCAAGTAGTCGAATGGTATCGAGTAGGTAAAACGGTTCTTGGTAGCCATGTTCATTTCATTGACACCTGCGTAGTCATCGGGTGGGTTCATGGTTCCAATGACCATGAAGCCTGCCTTTGCCTTGACGACACGGTTGTTATCGTCGGGAATAACGAGCATACCTGTGTCCATGAGACCGTTCAGAGCCATGAGAATGTTCTCACGAGCACCGTTGATTTCATCAGCCAAGAATGGAATACCCAAGTCAGCCGCCATAGTCAAGACACCGTCTTGGAATACGACTTCACCGTCAATCAAAGTGCGAGTGCCAATGAATTGGTCTTCGGTAATACCGTCGCTCATGTTGATGCGGAGTAGTGGTGTGTTCAATTCAGCAAAGAAGTCCTTAGCAAGTAGGGACTTTCCACAGCCCGTAGGGCCGACCAAAAGAATGTGAGACTTGATGGTATCACCCTCAAGAGACCTGCGGTAGCGGTTGGCAATCAAGCGCATTTCATTGCGGTCAGACTCAACAAACCCGACCTTCTTTGGGACGAGTGACTTGAGCATGTCAGACATTTCAGCAAGTGCTTCGGGGCTGTTTCGTGGAATACCATAGAATACACCGCCCACTTGGACGGTAGCAATTGGAGTATCATTGAATGCCTTGGTAGGGCTTGCAGGTTGAGACATTGGTGGCATAGCGACTGTGTTGCCGCTCATCAACGCTTCGGCTTGGTCAG
>TARA_R100000388_G_C7244852_1_pt1 | contig 9770 bp, 6 predicted proteins | sample TARA_R100000388 | Tara Oceans TARA_R100000388 (sample SAMEA2620360) | marine metagenome | biome: marine biome (ENVO:00000447); feature: surface water layer (ENVO:00002042); material: "saline water (ENVO:00002010), including plankton (ENVO:xxxxxxxx)" | depth 5 m | reverse complement strand
TATTGCTAATTGTCTTACATCTAACTTTGCATTTACATAAGCTGAACCACTATGCCATTTAGTAGTTTGGTCTGAGCCATCACCTTTTATTACAATATTACCATCATTAAAAACTCCAAATATTTGCCCACCACTATTTCTTACATCTAATGCTCTATGAGACGAAGATGTATTATCTGCATGAATTTGCAAACCTTCACCATTAGTACTATCTGTATTTTTTATTCTTGAAATAAAATCACCAGCTACTGAGGTTTCCACATGAAATACTTTTGCTGGATTGTTTAAGCCTATACCTACCCTATTTTCAGATTCATCAATAAATAATGTATTAGAATCAAAGTTTATATCGCCTAAAATATTATTTGCAGTTAAATCTCCAGTTATTTCTACATCTTTACCTAATACAATTTTTTCGCTACCATTAGTAGTTACAAACTTTAAATAAGAATTAGTGTCTTCTGTTATATTTAATGCATCTGCTAGATTGTCGCCTAATTTTATTTTACTTAATCCAGTATCAGATGGAGAAAAATCTATTAATAATCCTAGAGTACCAGAAGGTGCATTAACTTGACGAGTATTAAATGCTGTGCTAGCACCTAATGTTAGGCTAGTACCTCCAGCAAACTCAACTGCTGTTTGAGACATTTGAAAAGGAGCTGTAGTACCTTTACCATCTGTAATATTTGCTAACGAACCATCTAATCCATTTGTATCATCATCAACTCTAATTAAAGACTTATAACTATCTTTTATTTTTTTACTTTCTAAACCTGCCATGCCTATACCTCATCGTATGTGTAATCTTGATAAGTGTCAAATAATTGTGGGTTATCTTCCCATTTTCTGTAGTAATAAACAATTCTGTGATTGAATATTGCATCATATAATGTTTGTATTGTTATCATTTTAAAAACACCAAATCTGTTGCTGTTGTATTTGTTGAATAAACTCTATGCACTTTTATTGGTAAAACTTGTCCAGATGCCACATTTTTGAATAATAAATCTGACCCACCTCCACTTGCTCCAGTATTAAGTCTTATATCTCCTCCAGTTCCAACAAATATTCCAAAAAAAGGATGTCCAACAATATCTGTTGAGTCACTATGTGTATAATCATCTTTACCTGTATCAAAAAGCAAGGTTTCTACTGCAGTTTTTATATCTCCACTATTAGCTTCTGCAGTCTCTAATTGATTGCTAGCATTTATACTAGCAGTTTCTGAGCCATCTGTAAGCTTTACATTTCCTATTGTATTTGTTCCTGCAGGTATGCTAGCAATTACATCTACTCTCATTTCTGTTCCGTCTATTGCATTATCAATAAGTTGCACCGCAGTTTTTATTGCATCTGAATTTTTTTCAACTACATTTAAATTATTTGAACTATCTACATTTGCTGTTTCAGTGCCATCTGTTATTTTTACATTACCAATAGTATTAGAACCAGCAGGAATTGCGCTAGCAACATCGACATTACCTATGTTATTATCACCAGCTGGCAAACTAGCAATTACATCTACTCGCATTTCTGAGCCATCAATAGCATTATCTATTAGCTCAACTGCTGTTTTAATAGCAGCTGAGTTAGCTTCAGTCATATTCAAATCAGCAGCAGTATCTTGTACTACTTCTAAACCGCTAGTTCCTGTAGTGTCAACCGTTATGCTAGCACTTCCATCATCAATAGAAAGCGTAGTGCCACCATCATCAACAGTTAATGAACCACCGCCATCACCTACAGTAAGAGATGCACTGCTAAGTATATCTACTTGCAAGTGACCATCTGAATCTACAAGTGGTGCTAGCGAAGTACCTGAAGTACCATCTTTATTTGTGTTGGAAAAAAATGTTACGCTGTCATTAGCTTTATCTAATGCAACGTCAATAGCGACATCAGAACCCTCAGTGGTAAGAGTTACGTTATCAATGTCAACTTTTAAGGCATCTTCATTGGTATTTAATACCTTGTTTATTGCCTCTTTTACAGTATATTTTTGTATAGACATAGTGACTATCCTTGTATTTTATGTCGATAAACTTACCGTGCGATAGTTCTCACATGGTCTATTCGACTATTAAAGTTATTAAATTCTATTTTGCTAGCAAAGTATATTATTCTTCAAATAATATATCTGTTAAATTTTCTTTTAAAACATTACTTAATCCATCTTTCATTTCAAGTATCATAGAGTTTACTTCTTTTTTAAATCTTTTTGATGCAAACCCTTTAATTTTTAATGCTTCATTTTTTGCTAGCACCTGTTCTTCTTTGCTATATTTATTTCTACCGATAAATTCTGTTACATACATTTGCGCTCTTAAATCAACATTATCTGAGCCTAAAGCTATTATATCATCAAATATATACTTAAAATAATCAACACTTTCTATGCCAAAAGTTTGATTGTATTTATTATTTAATCTTTCTATTTGGTCAGAATCTTTTGATAATAAAAAGTTTTCATATTGAGCTTGATAGATTTTCTTTTTTTCTAAATTATTTTCTTTATTAGCTTTATTTATTAAATATGCAAATTCAGCAGCTTTTCTATTTAAATATGTATTTTCAGCAGCTATTTTACTTTTTTCTTTTCTAATATTAATTTCTTCTGTATCTGGTAAATCTTCTCTTCCAAAACCAACATAATCATTTGCAAAACTATTTATAAGTCTTGAAGGCATTTTATGAGGTAGACCAATAGATTTAGTCATTTCTTTGCTAAATTTTTCTCTTGTTTCTGGGTCAACACTATATAAAAAAGCATCTACAGCATCTAATACACCTGCAAATATTGGATTTCCTCTACTTGTAATTTCATCGTATGTAAATTGTAAATCATTTGCTGATATATTAAAATAGTCACCAAAATATTGAAATACAGGGTCTTCTTTTCTTGTTCGCATAGACCTTAAATCATTTTTTTCTTTAAATACTTTTTTTTCTTCAGCAGTAAAATTCATACCTGCTATTTCTCTATTATTTAAAATAAGACCATTAAGAAGTTTTAAACCTAATGGCAATCCTCTTAATTCAAAATCTATAGGATTTAATTGTTTTATAGAGTTAATAATAGATTCATGCCTCGCTTGAGTATAAGGTTTGTTTTCTATAAAAACTTGCGCTGCGGTGTCAAAAATACCACTAATGCTTTTTTGAACCATGTCTTTAGGTATTTTATGAAATAATTTTCTTTTTTTACCATTCTCATCAATTACATCAAGATTGGTTGATATTATAAAATTATTGAATTTATCATACTCACTTATTTCGTTGTCATAAAAATCTTTTTTTTCTGGTGTATTTCTATTAACTAAAAAATATAAACTAGAAGATAATGCTCCAAGTTGTGCATATTTAGATATAGAAGAAACAGGATTGTCTTTAAAACCTCTATAGGCACCTCTTGCTCCTAAAAATCCTGCATTTGAATATGGTTTTATAACTTCTAGCGCTTGCATAAAATTACCTTTTATATTAAAATCCATAATATCTCTTGCAGCAGCAGCAGCTCTAGTTTTTGGAACGCCTTTTAACCTTAAATTTTTATAATAAGCAACTCTGCTTGATATTTCCATAAGATTATTAATATGTGTTAATTTTTCTTGTGCATACAAAACACCTTTTTTAAATGTTTTAGGATTAGCTTTTGTATAATTACCAAACATACCTTGCATTGATAAAAAATCCATGTAACCTCCAGCATCAGAATATTCTTTAGCATAACCAATGTTTTTTCTTACTTCTGGTATAACTGAAATAATATCTGAACTCATTTGTTTCCATGCTAGTGGCAGAACATTTGAATATGCATCATGTGTTTTTAAAGTAGTAAAAAAAATATTTCTAAAAGTATCTTTTATAGCAAAAGCCCAGTCAGCATTTGTAGCTGTAAATTTTCTTACTTTATTTAAAGCAAGTAAATCTACATATGATAACCATTGAGATATATCTTTATTATTAGAAAATGAACTTTTTGTTGTCCAGCCTTCTGCAAAAGAAGATTCTAAATCAATAAAATAGTCTTGCCCTTTGTTATTTTTATATGATATCCTTGAATATCCTAATGGCACTTTTTCATTTTGTTTAGAAATTTTTCCAATTTTAGAAACAGCAAAATCTGGAGCTGATTCATTTAAATATTGAATTAAATCTGCTAAAGCAATATTAGCATTGTTTGTAAATATTGCATTTTGCTCATTTATAATAGTATTCATTAACAATGTTCTAGAATCTTGTATTCTAGTATAGTTATCTTTTCCGCCTTTTTTTAATGATGTAATACCTACATTAGAAAGACTTAAAGGTTTGCCCCTAGAAGGTGTGGATGTATATTGCTCTGAAACAAATTCTAAAAATTCAATTGGAGAATAATCTCTTATTTTTAAAGCATCTCTTTGTTTTGCAGTTAATAAATTTGAATTGTATTTTAAATCAATTGATTCTCTAAAAGTATTAAAATATTTATTACTTAAATTATTGATTTTATCTATTAATTTTTTATCGCCACCTAAACCTTTAACTGGGTCTAATTCAAAATCACTATATGCTTTTCTACTTGTACTATTAATTCCACCAATAGATTCCCAGTTATAATTTTCTGCATTATTTAATTCTTCTTTAAGCTGTTTAAGTTTTGATTTATCTTTAGTGTCTTTTATCCTTGCTTTCAAATCTGGTATTTTTTGATTATCATAATATTCTTTTAACGATATATTAGATTTTCTAATAATTGCATAATCAAATAATTCTCTTTCACGTCTTGAAAGTTTGTTAAATATCTCTTTATCTATTTGATTCATTTTATTTTTTGCAACACTAGAAGCTCCAGAACTTAATCGCAATCTATCCATAGCTTCTTGAGCTAAAATAAAAGCTTCATCACCACCAAGATTTTTTAATTTTTTTTGATTTTCAAGTACGCTAGCAGTTTTAAATGCTGGGTCAAACGATGTTCCTATAAAATTTCTAAATTTATTAATTTTTTCAGATATAGGAATTTTATTTAATAAATAATTTTTATTATTTTTTTCTAATTTTTCTACACTTGTAATATATTCTTTGCTTAATGATTTATTTATATTTTTAGAACTTCTAACAAAATTTTTATTTAAAAAATTAGTTACAGCATCTGGTATAATTTGAACTTCTTTTCCTTTTGCTATATCTTTAATAGTTTGAACTATTGTTTTACTATTTTTTATACTAATAGCTGAATCATTTGCTAAATTTTTTGCAACAACCTCATCTCCAATTGCTGTTAAATTATCTTCAATCAAAGATGCTAGCTTTAACTTGCTATTTTGATATCTATTAATAACATTAGGAGGAGTATTGTCTGGCAATTTTCTAATTTGTACTTCATTATCAATAAAAGTTTGCAAAAGCTCTGGTAATTCTGCTCTTATTTTTGCAGATACTTTTTTATTTAAAGTTGGAGATTTTGCAGAATAATTTGGAGTTTTGGCAACTTTAATAGATTCATCAATAATAGCTGTATCTTTTATAAAATTAGAAATTTGTTGAGTTTGAAAAGATACTTTATCTGCAGGTATATTGCCTTTTGCCACTTCATTAGCAGTTTCCATAATTTTAGTGCTTTGTGTTGCAAACGTATCAACATCTTTTGGTGGCTTTGGAAATCCTTTAATATTTGTTAAACCTTTTACACCCATCCCAAATAAAGCAACAGTAACTGGATTTTGAATTATAAAATCTTTTGCTTCTTTAGCCCCTTGTGGGTCAGCAACAGCATATGAAGGGCTAAATGCTTTACCGATTCTAATAGCTATTTCAGGAATAGCCATAAAAGTGCTAGCAAAATAATTTTGAAACTCTGTTGTTGCTGTAAGTTTTTTGCCACTTTCATCAACTCTAGTAATAGTTCCATTATCATAAAAAGCATCTCCTGCTTTTCTGACAAAATCAATACTACCTAATATGTTATTACCTAGGTCTTGCCACCAAGCAGCTGTAAGTTCTTTAAAATTATTACTACCTATTGGAGCTTCACTTACATTATCTCTCCAAACATTTCTCCATTTTTGACTTTGTATATTTAAAAAATCATCAGATGCACTTCTTAAAGTTTTTTCTTTTTTTAATAAATAATCTTCAGCATTTGTTATATCTAATTGTTCTTGATAATTAGAAATATATTCTGGAATTACAGCATTATCAGTTTCTTGAATTATCGATTTAGAATATGCATCAACATCAATGCCATTATCATATAATATATTTACGGAAGTGCTTTCATTTTCTGTTGCATTATTTTTTTGTAATGTATCAAGATTGACTTCAAATTTATTTCTTGTAGGATTAAATATATCTAAATTTAAAATACCAGCTTCTTCTATTTTACCACCATTTTGAATTCTATTTGTTTCAGATATAACAGCTCTTCCTATATCATTTTCTCTTCCTTTTATAGTTTCTTCTTTTTCTTTATCGCCAACTATAGGTAAAAGAGTTTCTGTGTATTTATCTTTTACTTGTATTAATCTATCAGTTAAAAGTTTTGATGGTTCAGTATCAAACGCATATAAACTAGCAAATCTTTCCATATCCCCATTACTTTTTTGATAAATTTCATTTACTCTAAATTCTAATGCCTGCCTTCCACTTTTTAAATTTGGAAAAATAGCTGTATATAATGGTTTATTTTCAGGATTGTCTTGTTCTGATAATTTTCTACCACGCACAGCTCCAAATTGATTTCCAAGTTTTTCTGTCCATATTAATCCTCCTAAATTATTATTTATTACACCTATATTATTAGTGATTAAATTACCTTCCCTGTTTCTTGAGCCTTCTATTATTTCTATTTCATCAGATATTTTTTTGATAATTGTTTCTTTAGGAGTAGATTTTTTTCTTTTGCTTTCAGGTATATACTCTGTTATTTCAGTAAATTTAACATTTTGATTTCTTAAAGACTGTATTGTACCAGATGTATTTTTAATATAATCAGTAATATCTGTTAATTTTAAATTTTGTTGCATTTACTATTCGTTTCTATATTTTATAACTTTACCATCTGGAGTAACAATTTGTACTTCACCTTTTTTCAATCCCTGTGAAATTTTTTCTAATTGATTTTCTAATAAATCATCTATTTCAACATTATAAAATTTAGCCAAACCACTACCTTGTGATGATTTTAAATAATCATAAACTATATTTTGCGCAGATTTAGAATAATTTTCTGTATCACTGTGTTTCAAAAAAAATCTTCCATCAATTTCCTGAATCATGCTTTCATCAAAATATTGAGTTGGGTCTAAATTTGCTCTTTTAAAATTTCCTTTTGATAATAATTCTTCAACTAATTTTTGAGTTACAAAAAACTCAGAATTTTCTTCGCCATATTGATTAGGCATTAAATCTTGATTAAATATGAATGGTAAATCAGATGATTCTTGTATTTTTAATTTATTTTTTGGCTGTTTGCCTATTAAAAAATCAGTTGTATAAACATCTTCTGCTGATAAAAATTTAGTAGGGTCATCTTGCGAAACATTTGTAAATGCAACTTTTTCTCTTCTATCTCTTTGTTTTAAAGCTTCTTTTTCAGCTGTTTCTATTTGAGTATCTAAAAGTTCATTTGCTTCAATAGATTGTGTTTGTTTTAGTTTTGCTTTATCCATTTCAAGTTGTTGAGCAATTTTTTTCTCTCTATTAATATCTTCTGTGCTTACCCCTAAAGTATCTGCCTGCGCTTCAACTTCTACTATATTTTGCAATTCTTTTTCAGCTTTATATTCTCTTAATATTTCGCTTGCAGTCATAGGTTTTAATGATTGCACTTGCCTTCTTGCAGATGGAGCAAATGTTTTTCTTCTTTGTGATAAATTTTTTAAAACTTCTGCGACTTGACTTGCTCCTGCGGAAGCATATCTAATTGGTTGTTGTCCTAATGGTCTTTTAGCCATATCGTGCCTTTTGTGCTGTTAATGATAATATTTGATTTTCTAATTGTGTTTTAGAATTTTCTGCATCTGTTGCTATAGATAAAACTTTATCTTCTTCTTCAAATTGTAATGCTGATGTATCTTCACCAAACTCTGTAAGTAAATCATCTCTTCTTCTATTTAAGTTATCTAAAATTCCTCCCGAAGTAGCAAGATTTGCTTTTGATATAGCTACATCCCCAGAAGATGCTATATCTTCACTTTTACTTATAAAATCTGTAAATAAATCTTGTTCTTTTAAATCAGTTCTTTGAGATAAATTTTCTAATAAATCTATAGTGTTTGCATCGACTTCATTTTTTTGTTTTCTTAAATCTGCTATTTGATTATCTATTTCTCTAGAAGTTCTTTTATTAGCTGCTTGAGTTTGAAAATATTGCGCACCTGATGCTATTGCGCCAATACCAGCTCCAATTGCAGTAATAACTGGTAATATATATTCTTTCATTCCTGTTTCTGGATTTATAGTACCAGAACCATTTTCAATAACAAAATTTTCTCCAGCTTGACCATAATTATCTAAAATATATGCTTCTTGTTTATTGACATGAGATAGCTCTCCGTTAACATATCGCAATTCAGTGTCACCCATTCTCCCTTTATTAGATAAAATAGAATATAAATTTTTCATTATTATTCCCTCATCATTCTAAAAGCATTACCAAATAAACTTGACGTTCTATTTTTTAATTCATCTAATATGCCTTTTTGTGCAAACACATTAACACTTGTTTCTTGAAAAGTATTTTCTGGATTAAAATTTGTTTCAGAAAAACCTCCATCAATATTATCTGAATCAACTTGCCCTGTTTGAATTAAACTTTTTAAAAAACTAGATTCATCCACTGCTGTAGATTCAATAGGTTTAAATTGTAGTTCTCCTTCTGGTGTATAAAATGCCCTAGGAGATTGTAACGCAGCTTCCTTTCCTTTTTCAATAAAAAGAGAAGATTCAGCTGGAGATTTTAAAAATTGTATTATACCACCCTCTCCTCCACCTTTTTTATATAAATCAAAATCTTCTTTAGTTTCAGAAATTTGTGATGTTAAATCTGTAGCTGTACCTATAAATTCTCTAATAGCATCTCTTTCTTCTGCAAGCCTTCCTTCTATATTAATTCTTTCTTGCACTTTAGCTCTGCTAGCACCTATAGCACCTTTTATCCCTGCTGTTCTTTGAGCAATTCTTTGTATTCTTGGAGTTATTTTAGCCATATTAACTTCCTAATGGATTCATAGTTGATTGATATATTTGATTGCCAACACGAATGTACTGCACAACATTGGCTCCTACTTTTCTATATACAGGCACAGAATCATTTAACTCATTCAAAGAAGGAACACCCCTTGAAACAAACCCTCTTTCTTGTCTTTGAGCTATCGATAATCTTTCTTCTCTATTTTTACTCATTATCTTGGACTTTTTTCCCTGTAAATTATTGAAATATCACTTAATTTAAAAGCTGCGTTTGCATTGCCATTTATTTTTAGTTGAAATGAATTAACATTTCTAACAGAACTAGATGGTTTTAATTCTATAGTTGTAAAATCTGATTGAGTGCCAAGGGATGTTGAAAAAGAAGAATTTAAATCTGTACCTCCATTTGTATCAAAGGTTACAGTAGGTCTATCTCCGCCCGAACACACATATGATATAGAAACTTTTCTAACATGTTTTTTAGTAGCAGGTTGTTGAAAATCTATGTCTTTAGTAACTAAAGTAATATTTTGATTTTGAGAATCATTATTCCATTTTTTTAGTTGCGCACTGCTAGCACCAGACTTTCCATC
>TARA_R100000388_G_scaffold70814_1_pt1 | contig 9931 bp, 12 predicted proteins | sample TARA_R100000388 | Tara Oceans TARA_R100000388 (sample SAMEA2620360) | marine metagenome | biome: marine biome (ENVO:00000447); feature: surface water layer (ENVO:00002042); material: "saline water (ENVO:00002010), including plankton (ENVO:xxxxxxxx)" | depth 5 m | reverse complement strand
GGTTCGTCTACAATCTTTGCCATACTATAGTTTTATAGGCGAAAAGACGATAAATCAATAGTATTATCCTTTCAAAATATCTTGTAAATTATCTACTACGATTTGACTCTTAAAATTCATTTTTAAAGGTAAATCTGACATAATATTTGAGTTATGTGGATATGAAAAGAGTTTTGCATAATCCTTGTCTCTCCATAAACACACGCCACCTACTGGTCTATTTTTGTAAGCCGACATGTGATTAAGACAGGAGTCAATGCTTATAAATGACTTACAATATCTCATCATTAACAAATATTCTCTATATTGAACCGGTTTTCTGGGCACAAAAACATTCTCATATCTGCTTTGGCCGTCATTCACATCAATAACCTTTAATTTTAAATCATGATTTATAATATTTATTACTTCTTGTGCAGTTTTATCATTAAGGTTTCTACTCATTACAAGACTATTTGTTTTGTCAGATCCTGTAAATTGCACTAAAATAAAATCTTCTAATTCATCAATAAATTTACTGTAATAATGAATTTGCTCAGCAGAAAAATCGCAATTATGATATAAGCCATCACAATTTAAATTATAGCACTCATGGTAAGCGTCTATTATATGTCTATCTCCTTTTAGAAAATTATTGAAATAGGGCTCAACATGTTTGATATTTTCAAAGCTATTATATGTTATTCTATTTACAGGGTTTTCTAGTGAGGGAAAGGGATACACCTCTTCTATAAAAGATATGTCTTCAAAAATTTTAGGAAAAGCAGATGCAACACAAACTTTTTCTTTCAACTTATTTAATATTGAAGTGAAAGCTATTTGTTTTCCAATACCTCCACTAACTACGTGTAAATCCACTACTTAAAACTTTTCTTTTTCCACCATTGATTTTTATATGAGTCATCTATCTTACTATGTAATTTAACAAAATGTCTTTTATCATAGTCTTCTGATTCTACCTCTTGAACCCACTCCTCTCTTTTATAGGGTATAACTTGCACTAACGGATCTCCTTTTTTAAGTAAAACCTCTTCTTTGAGATCTGCAGTCCAGTAAAAAGGACAATTAATAAATAAAGGATATGTATCTGTATCTACAATTCCATCTATTAATTTATAAGGTCTTCTGTTGTTAAAAGGGGTAGTGAATATACAACTATATCCAGGCGGTGTTTTTATTGTCCATGGTTGATGAAATTTTAAAACATGTTTCCATGTAGCATCTCTAGGTGCTAACGATTCATACACTTGCCCGTCAGAATGTGTAAAAATATTAACAATGTGTTCATACTCTTTTGGTATACCCTCTTTATATTCCCAATACATTCGTTTTTTGTATTTGTCGTAACGTACTAAAATATCTATAGGAAAAGGTATTATATATCCAACACATAAAGCATCTAAAAAAGGTATACATTTCTTTACAGTTTTTGCATCCATAGGATTTCTAGAAACATTATTTGGTGACATTTTTTTATAATCATTTGGTATAAAAAAAGATGCTGATTTTGGTGGCGGTACAAAACCCTCAAGAACAGATGCAAATTTGATTGTATTAGACAAGTTTATTCTGGTATGGATAAAAATCCTACGTTGCCAGAGATTGATATTCTATAATCATCAGAGGTATAAAAAGGATATACTAAGTGATTCATAGAGGCAGGAAACATTGCTATTTTACCCTCCCACTCTTTGTCTGCAGCTATACACTGACTTTGTATTTGACCTATCTCATTAATGACTAAAAAAGCAAAGTGTCCTGCTCTTATCTCGTCATCTTTCATATGTGGAAATCTAGCTTTTTCATCTGCCATTGTGTAAGGCACTTTATGCCATATAACAAAACTAAACAATCCGTCATGAACATGGACTGGATTAAATTCATACTTTTTTTGAAAATTTACCCACAAGTTATGTAATCCTAATGTAAAACTGGCTTTATTTGTCATACCACTAGTTCTTGCTAAAAAACCTGGATATTTTTTAAAATATTCATCCATAAGTGCATTAAGGAAGGGCCATATCACCCCTTTACCATCAGGTATTAGGTATTCACTTTGTATGTTACCCGCTAGTTCATGGTTAGCTCGTACTGTATGTTTTTTATTAATTATTTCGTCTAATTTTTGATAGATGTCTGTTGGGACAGTTGATATTAAATACATTATTGTTGTTGTTTTACCTCCAAAACAGAAACCTCAACCATAGCCCTTGATGCTGCGTTTGCCTGAACTTTTAACGCATCGCCTTCTTGATAAACCATAGAGGTTGAGATTGTATTAGTGTCTGATGCAGATACATCAACTTGAAATATTTGAAAATCTGCGCTTCCATTATTATGGTCTATATTTACTGTGACAGTGCTAGATCCATCATAATTATGTGTGTTTATAGTTTTTACAATAAAAGTAGATACAGGTGTGGGTGGTGATGCTGCAACATTTGCAGTCGGAACTGTAAAAACAGTAGTCAAATCTGTGGTGGTTAAATTTGCTATAAATCTTTTGAAAACATCAGCCATTAGATAAAAACCAACTTCTTCTTGTAGACTCTTCTTGAGTATCTTGTGTATATTGAGTATTTAATTGTTGAACCAATTCTTCTAATTGTCTAATTAGCTCTGCTTGTTGCTCTCTTTGGTAATCATCTCTAGGATCAGGAAATCTTGTTAAACTTAATTTTGCCATTATCTTCTACCATCTGGTTGAATGTCAAATCTCTGTGTACCCAGTCTCCATGCAGTGCCAGTGGTATTAGAAACCACGTTGACTGTAAACTCTCTACCCCTACCTCTAAGACTAACAAAGTCAGTATTATCTTGAAAAGATACTGTTTTAGTTACGCTTGTGCTGTTATTTGGATAATTTTTAAATTCTAGTTTGGCATTAAGAACACCCGCTTGATCTTCAATATCTGGTATAAGTTTTGATACAAACGAAAACTCATTACCCTCTCCAATTTGTACCACACCTGATTTTACAAAAGCGGTTATGGCAGCACCATCACCATTGTTGCCTGTTTCATGTAAAAATACTGATGAAGCACCATCAGTAAGTCCACTTATAACTTCATTATTAGCAGTTGCTGTTGAGTCGTATTCTGTGGCTATTGGATTTTCATATACCTCTCTATCTATCCATGTAGTTCTTGATAAGGTGCCTGTCCACCATGTTTGTTCTAAATAATTATAAGCGACTATAGCGTTTATTTGATCTGATCCTGTTCTTGGATAAAACCACATTATTTCGTTAAACTCACCATTGTGTCCAGCAAATGCGTTTTCTGCTCCGGTGACATTTATATTGTTAAAAATAAATTGCTCAACAGTGCAAGGTAATTTTTTTACTGTACCATCATAGAGGAAGAATGAGTCTTGAGACATCCAGTAGCTTACACCATTTATGTCTACGCCTGCATGAATGCCTACTATACCACAGTTTTGACCAAGTTGTCTAAGACCGAAAGTAAATGGTGGTCCTATAAATTGTAAACCATGTAGAGACGTATCAGTCCAAACAAGTATCTGACCTCTTGATCTTTCAGCAGCTACAATCCTAGATCCATCAGCGATACGCAAAGATCCTGCTGTATTTTCCGCTGTTGGTTGATAAGTTGTGATATCTTCTTGATCTGAAAATCTTAATAATAAATCATCTTGTGAGCTAGTAGTGCCTATTGTTTTTTCCGTGCCGAAAAAAACTAAATGTCTATCTGGTGTTGACACTAAACTCAACCTAGAAGCGGTAGGTGCACCTGATATAGCCGTAGCTCTCGTAGATACACCAGTAGAGGGACTCCATTCAAAAGCGCCACCATTTAAAACAGTTGCAACTAATTTTTCTCCAAAGTTATCAAGTGACCATTGTCTTGCCTCTAAAGTAACATTAGATACAGTGGACGGGCTACCCCATCCTCCTGCGCCCCATGTATCAGTGCCCCAACCGAAAGCTGATGTTGATAATTCTGGTCCAATACTAATTTGATATTTTGCATTACCTGATCCACCACCTCCAGATGTAGAGCCTGATGCAGCAGATGTTGCCGTAACAACATACGCATTATTATTTGCAACAGAGGTTATTTCAAACTCTTTGTTCATATCTAATCCGTCTATTGCAGAGAACGAATCAAACGTTACAAAATCTCCTTTAGATGCGCCATGAGATGTGTCAGTCACCACCACTGAGGTCGTTGCATTAGTTGTAAATGGATTAGTTAGTGCCTGAGTTTCTCTTATGGGTGTTATATCATAAGCTCTACCCTCTTCATGAACATAAAGTTTTCTATCAGTGCCGAAAGCACTGTATCTAGTGCCATCTAATGCTACCCATGCATGTTGATCTCTAACCACACCTACTAAAGTTGTTGATATAAATCTCTCCCAACCCTTAATTTTTTGTGCAGATCCTTGAAAAAAACGCACCATATCGCCATCAGTCCATTTTCCCTGACCTGTATAGTCAGTAACTTCCTTATTGATACCAGGCGCTGGTCTAAAATTTATTAGGGGCATGGCCTAAATATATATAAATTACTCTTTTTTAGCAACCAAAGACCCGACATGACCTCTAAATCCCATGCTACCAAAATGTGTTAAGGGACTAGCTAAATCAGCCCATATCTCTCCGTTACACTCTTCAGTCCAAAGTCTTGAAAAATAATAATCTTCTGAAAGATATCTAATATTATCCTCACCATTAATCGGTGTATTGTAAGGTCCTACTGCAAAAAGATCATAACAATTATCTGATCTATAATATTTACCATTAACAATCTGATCTGACTGATACTTTCTATCAGGAAATTTTTTGAACATTTTTCTAAAGACTTCTCTTTTCACAAGCATCATGCCCGTGGCTGCCTCATTTACTCTAAAGAACCCATTCTCACCTTTAAGGTGTGTTGGATCATCAAAATTTACATTATACCCTAATGCCTTAGCATGAATTTCATCATTAGTAGCATTTGGGTTATCTTCTAAAATACTTTTCATTTTGTCAAAGTAAATATGTTTACGAGGGTATATTCCGCAAGCTATATCTTTATCAGCACACAGTAACCTTTCTATATTTTTATAACTAAATCCTATATCTGCATCTATAAAAAGTAAATGCGTTGCCACAAAATCTGTCTGATCCATCATCATAGATACGATTGTGTTTCTTGCACGTGTAATTAAACTCTCATTACCCATAGTCTGGATTCTCATACTGACATTGTTCACTTGTGTCCATGCTTGTAATTCTAATAATCCATGTAATGTAGGTTCACACAGCATACCACCGTACATTGGCATGCCTAAAAATATTTTATAATCTTTATCTGGTAACTCTTTGGGATCAAACACTATTTAAAATATGGTCCTACCATCCATGTGATTATTGTTCTTCGTATACCACTTGTTACACGTTCGACTCCGTGTCTAGCAAAAGAAGGAAAGACTACAACATCACCTGCATTTTGCTTTGGATATATTGGACCCTCAGATCCTGGAAAAAAGAATTTGCCCCCTTCAAAGTCGTCATTTAAAAATAATAAAACTGATAATTTTCTCGTATGTTTACAATCAATATCACCCAAAAAAGTATCTATATGAGAGTTAAAATGGCCGTCTTTATCATACTTTAAAAATTCTACTTGATTACTATGTGTAATATTAAATCTCCATAAATGATGATTAGCGTTTAATCCTATACCTGTCAAAGTTGAACCAATACCCTTTGCAGGAGAAGTAATGATTCTATTTACATCTCTGACTTTTTTATCAATAATTCTTTCTTGCCCTTGTCCTATATAACCGGGTTCATATCTATCCTCATTGCCTGATTCAAATTTTTGTATTAATTGTTGACAAGCTTCTTTTCCAAAATTTTCAGGAAACTCCCAATATAGACCACTCCAATCTTCTATCTTTGGTCTATTTCCATCTGTATGATGTGCAAGTCTTTTTCTTTTGTCCCATTTATGTTCTGCTCTTATACCGTCTGCATAAACCCAATGTAAGAAAATTTGAATTTGTTCTTCACCTTGAGTGTATTCATCTCTACCATGTATTATATCACAACCTTTATAAACAACACAGTCTCCTACCTGCATACTAATAGGGGTGCATTTAGTTTTTTCTCTATCTAACTTCTTGTCAATCTTGTAACGATTTGTTGCTTCCTCGCTTAATTGTTCACACATATAGATTGGCCAAGGATCACCTCTGAAACTTAATGTTACAGTTGCACTAACTTCGCATGAGTCCCTATCTAAATGATGAGGTAATACTGAATTAGGTCTATAGATTCTACCATAAGCGTAAGTTGGAAGTAATGGTCTTCTTACAATAGCTTCCATGTTTGGAGTAAGCTCTTCTAAAATTCTGTCAAAAGCTGCTTCATGACCAAAAGAATCTGAGTTTGAAGCTTGTTTGTCTTGTCTTTTTGCTCTTCCCTCTTCTCTAAGTCTATAAAATTCACTGGCTAAATCTTTACAACTTTGCGGGTCTAGAAAATTTGAGATGTATGCGTAGCCATTTTCAGCAAAAGACTGTCTAACTGCTTCTATCATTTTGTTAAAATATATTATAATTTTTTAAGATATCAACAATCATAATAGTTCAGGACCAGAGATTTTATTTAATAAAAAATCAGGCTCACCAGTGCATTCTATTGCAACCTTAGATCCTGATTCTATAATAACAACATCTTTTTTATTATTTTTGCAACACGCCTTTATATGAAATTTGCCTTTTGTATTATTAAAAATTACAAATTTATCTTTATGTTTTGGCACAAAAAGAAAAATGTCTTTTTCTAATGTACCCCATACTTCTAAAACTTTATTACATGCATAATCTTCATGATGGTCTTTATTTGATGTTATTTCGATGTCCCACGGAGGCACATATCTAAGTTTGTCATAACCACTACTAAAATCATCTTTTATTACTAGTTCCATAATCTTTTTAATTTATTAAATATTTTTGTTTTTTTTGGAATATCATGTCTCAACCAATATATTTTTTCTGACAACGGATTATCACGTGGTGCAAGTTGAAGTATGCCAACTGCTAGTAATAATTTATTTTTAACTGGTTCTGAATAAAAGCCACATTTTGAGTCTACTACTGCTATGCGATTTTTTACGTTACCTATCATTATCTCAGTATCATTGTGAGCATTTTTTTTATATTTTCTATTTGATTTATCAGAATTAAGACAAATAAAAAATCTTAACTCTCCTGTATCTTTTTGTGTGTGCCAAGAATCATGATTATTTTTTTTATATTCCAAAATACGTAGGTCTTTAAGAACTAACTTTTTACCGTTTGTTTTAGAAAAATTACAAATATTTTTATTTGTTTGTATAAGCATCAAAATTTCAAAACATAAGGCTCGAAATGTTTGAAAAGTAGTAAGGTTGTTTGTTTGTAAGGCGCTAGAGAAATCACACTTATTAAGTTGATCATATTCTTTTAGTGATAAGAAAGCAGAATTAAGAGCTTCTATTAAATAATTAGGTAGTTTGAAACTAATATGTCGCTCATAGTTTCTTTTCCAGAGTAAGTCGCTAATCAATTTTATGATTCTGGTGGAGGGTTGGGATCAGTTGCGTGATTTATTGGTTTAATTGTTGAGTCTGAAGAATCAAAATAAAAACTCTCTACAGTTACGTCAGCATTACAAGTAACCCAATGTAAAGGACTTGCTACCTCGTGTTCAGTATCTTCTATTTGTGTAATACAATGAGAATTTTCTATGATTTCTCTTGTAGGTCTAAAATTTGTTCCGCCATCATAAGTTTCCCATGATACTATTCTGTAAACAAAATCTGCTGGATTAATCAGTGCTTTAGGCATTTTAATAGAACTCCTCTACAATTACTACACCTGGTGCGCCTGAGCCACCTGCACCTGGAGCTGCGGGAATATTTCTTGCACAAGCTGCTCTTCCGCCACCACCAAAACCTTCACCGTCAGATCCTAATTGAAACTGACCACAATAGTTACCTAAATAGCCTACACCACACATAACCATACCATTACCAACTGTTCCAAATTGACAACCACCTACTGTGCCACGAGGGAAAATATTAGATGGAGCGGCTTTTTCATTTATATCACCACCACTTCCGTTACCAGCATTACCGTCAGTTCCTCCGCTATTACCACCTGAAGTACCACCTGAAGCTGATAAAAAACTGCCATAACTTGAAGTGCCACCTGCACTACCAACAGTAACTGCTACTGGAGCAGATAAAGATGGAGCAGATATATATTCATCAGCGTAACCTCCGCTACCACCGTTACCACCAAAGTCAGGGTTATTTACAGTTCCACCATTACCGCCGCCACCGACAACAGTAACTTTTATGGCTTGTATAGTAGAGTCATAAGTCCATGTTCCTGGACTTGTAAAAATTCTTCTTATGTAATTTCCGCCACCACCAGCATCTCCAAATTCTAAAGCGTTACCACCAGAGTTTACTTTTAAAACTTCTCCGGCAGAGCCAATAGAAGTTAAACCAGTGCCACCTTTTGAAGTAGGCACTGTAGGTAATCTTGCGTCACCTAATGTGCCTGAGGCTATGTTACTTGCATTAAGAGCTGTTAGAGCAGATCCATCTGCTGCGGGAAGTGTTGCAGGAAATCTTGCATCTGGAACTGTGCCTGATCCAAGATTTGTAGCATTTAACGAAGTTAAATTAGCACCAGAGGCTGCAGGTAAAGTTGCAGGAAATCTACCGTCAGGTAAAGTGCCTGAACCTAATGCTGCTGCATCTGTTGAAGATGCTATTTCTACATTAAAGTTTGATGCACCATCACAAAATACGGTTGTTTTTGCTCCTTGTGCAATAACTACACCATTAGCATCATGGCCTGTAGCTGAAATTTTTAAATCATGAGATCCAGAGGTATTATTAAAAAAGGTGTATTGACTCTCAACAGCGGGTATAAACACACTAATAGCACCTGTTAGAGCACCAGTTAATTCTATCGTTTTATTAGAGGCTTCTGCTGTGTCTGAAGCATTAGCAGTTGTAAGTGTTATATTAGAGGAACCAGCAACAGATTTAGCTAAAAAACCTGCAGCAAAAGCATCTACAACTTCTAAATTGTTATTGGTGTTTGTACCCCATGTATTGGCATTAGCGCCAGTTGCCATGAGTTCTAATTTAAGTCTATCTGAATATGTGCTTGACATGTTTTTACCTCTCTAAAATATATCTTTTTTTAATACCCACGCAAACATTTTTTTTAAGCTGCGTTTACCTCTGTCCATGTATTACTTGCCCCCGTAACGACATTAGCCCAAGGAGTGCTAAACGTATCGCCTAAAGCGGAAGTCATGCTTAATCCAGTGATATCTACGATTGCACCACCGGTCACTGTTTCTGTGCCCTCAGCAAAAGTCATTGCAACAGTTGAAACACTAACTATTACTCCTGTTCCTGTTTCTACTGTCTCTGTGCCTAGTGAGAAACTGCTAGATAGACTACCTAATGTAACTAATGCATCCGCTTCTGCAACTGCTGTGCCTAAAGCCGATGTCATTGCAACGGATGGAGCGTCTACTTGTGTAAATATATCAATCGTGACTGAGCCAATGCTAAAATCAAGTTGATCAGAAGGAGCGATAACTCCCATGTTACCATCACCACTAATAGCTGATGCGCCTGATAATGCTACTCCTACTGTAAGACTGTCAAGAGTTTCTAATGCAGAGCCTGTTTGTGATGTTGTGCCTAAGGCACTTGTCATGCCTAGACCTGTGGCGGATACTATTACACCGGTACCCACCGACTGTGTTGTTGTGCCAAGTGATGTTGACATTGCAACACCAGTCACACTAACTTCTTGTGTTATATTTTCATTCCATGCAAATGAACCCCAAGTATTTCTACCCCAACCGGCATCTACGGTTCCTGAAGCTGTTTCATCTCCT
>TARA_R100000388_G_scaffold89337_2_pt1 | contig 9936 bp, 4 predicted proteins | sample TARA_R100000388 | Tara Oceans TARA_R100000388 (sample SAMEA2620360) | marine metagenome | biome: marine biome (ENVO:00000447); feature: surface water layer (ENVO:00002042); material: "saline water (ENVO:00002010), including plankton (ENVO:xxxxxxxx)" | depth 5 m | reverse complement strand
CCATCATCAGTAGGATCAAGTCTATTTATATCTTCTTCTGTTATAGATATTCCTAAGTCTTCATAGCTAGCTTCCATTAAAGAATTTATAAAATCATTTTTAAAATTTCTTTTGCCAAATATATTATCATTAATTAATGACTCTAAGTTCCCTGTTGATATTATATTATTTTTTATATTATTAAATATTGCTTCTCTATTAAAACTACCGGCTTCGTTTATTGTTGCAATAGTATCTCGCAAGGCTTGCATAGAATTATTATCTTTTTCTTTTTCTTTTAATATTTTTTTATAATCAAAAGCAGATATGTATTTATTTTCTACTAAATCAACTTGATCTAACATTATTGTATCTTCTGGATCAACTTCAAAATGAGTAACTCCACCAATGTTTACTTGGCCTAATTTTTTAGTCATTTGACCGTAATTAGTCTTTAACATATTGCCAGGTTTACTAGCGTAGTTACCAAATTTAATCTCGTCAGATGTCTCAGATATTTTATCTCTTAATTCTTCTATATCAGTGAAAAATTTAGTTAAACCTCCAAGCCCTTCGCTAAGTATTAATTCTTTTTCTTTAGGCGTTGTAGCTTCTTTATAAGCCTGTTGTAATGGATATAAAGCTTGATATCTTTGCTCTTTAGTAATGCTTATAGGATCAACCCTATTAATATGTTCTTGCATTGCTTTTTCATATTCTTTATTTATCATATTTTAAATTTTATTGCCCTCCTTTAAAAAAGGTTCTAAATTTTGAAGTTGGAGGTCCAAATGGTTGCTGAAAAAATCCTCTTACGCCTTCTCTAAATTTTGAATCACTAGCTCCAAATGGTTGAAAGCTAATAAAATCTTCATAACCTTTTTCTCCTTCTTTACTAGCGCCAGCAAAACCAGAAAGAGTTGTTCCAATACCACCTATAGCACTACCTAAAGCTGACATTCTTTGTTGTTCTGCTTGACTAGCAGCGGCGCCGGCTTGCATCATTTCTTGTTGACTCATTTGTTGTAATGTACCAAATTTTTGCATATTCATTTGTTGAGTTTCTCTTCTACCTTGTCTTTCTAATTGTTGTAATTGTGCCGCCATACCTCTTTCAGCTTGAATATTAGCTGTTTCTTGTTGACCTATACTAGCAGCAGATCTTTGTGCTGCTATTTGTCCTTGTTGAGCCAATGACTGAGCTAACGCTGCTATACCACTTCCGCCAGCAGAGCCTTGTAATGATTGTAAAATATTAGATTGACTCTGAGCAAAGGTCTGTCTTTCAAATTGAGCTTGCTGTTGATTTATAGTTAAATCTTCCATTACGTTTTCCATGTTTTCGTATGGATTACTAGTATCTAGATTTTTATATATATTTCTCATTTTATCTCTTTCTTCTCTAGCCTCTTGCTCTATCTCTCTTTGTCTATCACGCTCGTTTTTGGCCGCTCGTGCCATAGCAAATCCACCAAATATTTGTGAAACGCCAGATACTACTGTTAATGGATTAAAAATCATAATTTTTATATTAATTTATTACTTTACTATAGTTACATTTTTTGCGCACTATTTACTACTAGGTGATATCTCACACGCTACAGAGAACAACTCTGCTTTTTTCTTTGAGTTATTTTTAAATTTAACCGAACCAAAATATCCTAATAAAGAAGAAGCTTCTACTACATTATTTTTTGCAAAAAATATAAAATCAGTTTGAGTGGGAGCTGGAGTGTCACTTGATATATTGCACGCTATAACAGTCTGATTACCTAAGGTGCTTGCATTAGGTAGTGTTATACTATTTATAGTGCCAATTGTTACCACTTGTGACAAGTCTGCTGTTTGAAAACCTCCAAATAGAGTTGGTGTTACATAAAAAACTAAATCACCTACTTGCATAGAAGAAACTGGATTATCAGAGGAGTTAGCATTTAATCCATCTATAATCATTGAATCTTGAGCTTCAACAGCAGGCGACGTTATAGTGCTAGTAGGAAAATTTAAATCTTCATTTAAATTACCTAAAGTTATATTATTTGGTGATTGAAATACTAAGTCTATAGTTGGCATAATTTATTTTTTTTAAGTTGCTGTAAAAAATTCATCTAAGTTCAATACCATTGTTACATCAGAGTCTCCAAACCTATTAATTCTAACGTTAGCTTTTAACGTCGCGCTAGGAGTACCATAAGTTATTCTTATATTATATATTTCTATATGCATGCCTCCATTATCGTCATATACAGAGTTTGTCCAACTAGATTTTGTAGAATCTGTACTAGACCAAGTTGGAAAAGCGCTACCATGTTGACTTACCGCTCTACTAGCTGAATTAGTTATCGTATAATCAATTTCAAATAACTCAGACACTGTACTTAGATGTTTTAACTCAAATGGAGTTTTGTTAGCTCTACCTGTGTAAGTTATATTAGAAGGAGCTGTTAATAAAACGTTAGCTGTAGTAGCTTTTAATGTAAAAACAGGGTTTGTTGGTTGTGTAAAAGTAATTGTTGGTATTTCACTAGATATGGCAGATGATAATACAGTTCCATTTTTAGGAAATATATTTAAAAAATACTTTTCTATTCTTTTAAAAGATACAGCCGCATTATCATTAGCTGTAACAGTTGAAGATAAAGTACATTCATTTTTATTGTCACCATCTGGGTTTAATTCTGTAACCTTAACTATTGTACCTCCAGTTATTTCACTCATTATTAATTGATCACCAACTCTAACTCCAAGCAAAGTATCAAATATAGCTTTAGTACCATTTAAATTACCAGCCATATCTACAGCAGTTGTTAATACGTTTGTGTGTGCTGGAAAATTTTGAGAAATATTAAATTCATTACTTTTTTTAACATCTAATTTTTTTTCTATTTTAACATTAACAGCATCAACTTCCCCAATAATAGGATCTAAAATTGAAGTATTAACTAAACTAGAGTCAAGTATAGATGTATTATCTCTATCATTTGTTATAGTTAAATCAAACTCTGAATCAGGAGTTGCTAGTATTTTTATAAATCTATTGTCGCCAACGCTTGCTATATCGCTATTATTAAATATAATATTAGATATTATTTTTTTGTTTATAACAGGAATTAATCCTGTATTATAAATTAAATTTACTCTAGAGCCAGAACTAGATTTAATAGGTCCATTAGTTTTAACTATTATATCAAAAACGTAAGCTGTAGCAAAATTATTAGAATCTCTAGTTACACTAGTTTGTGCTAACATAAAGTTTTGCCTTTGCATATTAATATATTCTAAATAAGGTTTTCTTAAAAAATAATAACCGTACTCTGCTTCTATACTTAAAGTTCCTACTTTTTTTGCTACGTTTCTAGCTAACGACCCTGTTAAAGTTGTGTTTATAATAGAGTTTTCGTAACCAATTGACTCCATTGTAAAACCAGTTTCAGGTGTAAATAAGGGCAAAGCGTTAGCATTTAAGTTTGTTACACTTGGAGGCCAGTTATCCTGTGAAAGCGATGTTATAACGCTACCCCATATGCTTTCAGTATAGTCAGCTGGGTTAACTATATCAATTACTATGTCGTCTTCAAGAATACCCTCAGCAGTAATTGGCGTTGCCGTGCCATCTATATCTACTTGAATATCAATACTATTATCTGCTAACGAAACACCATTAGCGGTATCTAAAACAAAATCACTAGCAAATGTTGCTCTAGCTTTAACCGTATTATTAAAGCTATTAGCAATTGCATTGTCAGTAAACGTAATACTAGCTATTGAACTAGGTAATGTACCATGCGAAAAGTCTGAAGCTTGTATAACAAATCCTTGATTAGGAGATATTTCCATGTCTGCAAACGTAATCATGTTATCGTTAGCTATAGAATCATTTAGTGTTTCCACTGCCGTAAATGTTGATACTGTATAATTATTTGCCATATTATTTTATTTAAGGTGTATCACCAATGTCACTTATATTAATAGTAATATCATCTAATACTTCATTTGGTATTATCTCTGTAGGAAAACCTATGCCTTGAACAGAAAATTCGCTAGGATCTAAATTAGCTAATGATGTTGTTGTTCCGTTTATTTTATTAAACCATTTGCCTTCTTTTTGTATAAACTCCGGCACCGAACCTTCTTGTAAATCAGTAGTAAAAGATTGTACGTACCATCCCTCCTTACCACTTGGGTTTAAATTATAAAACTCACCATCGACTACGTTGTAATCTACTTTTGATTGGGAGCCTTCATAGCTTACGGCTTTAAACGATTTAACTACATTGCTTACATCGTTAAAAAGGAGTTCAATTTCTGACTCTGCAAAATTGCCATAAAAAGTATTTCTATCAACATTATCTGAATAATGCTTATACACACTATTTTCACTAGCAGTTAAATAACTACCAGCAAAAGAAACTCCAGTTAAAGGTATAAATGACTTAAAGCTTATCCAACCTTTTGAAGCCTCATTAAATGATACTGTTGTAGTTTGCTCAGTAGCAGTTTGGTTAACTTGAGCTACATTCATTGTTAAATTGTATTCTCCATTTATCTTATCAAACGTTCCTAACATTTCATCACAAAGTCTTAATTTTTTTCTAAAATAAGACTTCATACCCACATCTGATATTGGAGTTAAGCCATCAGCAGAAAGTCTCAATACAGCACCTCTTTGTTTGTCAGTAAAATATAATCTATATTGATCAGAAGCTAAAGATTCTGGATTATCTGATATACCATAATCTCCAGCAAAAGGAATAGCTTGCCCTAAAACTCTATTAGTTGCCGTAAGTTGAGGATTTCCATCTGCATTAAAAACAGCATCTTTGTTTGCTAATACTTTTAGTACTTTATCTTGTGTAAAAACAACAACATCTGTATCTCTAGTTTTCATAGCCTGTATAGAACCATAGGTGCTATTTATATTTTTTACTATTTTTTCCGCCATGTTAAACTCATTAAGATTATTTACACTTGACGTAGAGTTATATAAACCAGAGTATATTAATCCATTAGTTATTCTTTCTTGACCGTACTCTAAAAACGTTGATGAAACTCTACAGCCATTGTCAATTTGTGGTGCATTAAAATCGTCTCTTATTCTATCAGATTCTACACCATTACCAAATGAATAACAATTAAACCAACCTAATTGAATTGGATACTTCCAAACATTTTTATCAATTGAAAAAGATCCTGTTGTTTCTATAAACTCAAAAGTAAATTCACCTGTGTCTAATAAAGATCTATTTAAACTAATAAAACTTGGAATCGCTGGATTTGGATTAGAAAGTAATGCTATAACCATAGTACCTCTTTGAACAAAAGTTCCATTTACAGCTCTCACTTCCATGCCTAATTTTAATTCAGATATATCAGCAAGAGTTTTTATTGTTGCAAAACCTTGTTCTCCATTAGCGTTAGTTTCAAAAGTGAAATTAACTCCAGCTCCTTTTATTTGAGTTCTAAAAGAAGGTAACGCTTGCCCTTCTTTTGTTAATTGTATATGATCTAATATTTTAGATCTAGTTACTGTTCCGTTTCTGTTAGCAAAGCTAACTAAATCATCTATAAAAATATAAGATTTTAAATATATGCTATGTCTAATATTTAATATTCCATCTAAACTACCAGGTTGTGCTTGTAGTATATTGGTTGTTTCAGGAATAAATTCATCTAAAGTATTTTTTCTAGACACGCTTATTACATTGTCACCTGTCACAATAGCTATTTTAAGAACATCAAACTCAATTGGTTTTTCAAAACTAACAACATTGCCACTTGAGTTAATTAGATCTCTTTTTTCAACTCTAACAATACTAGCATTAGTGTCTATAAAAGAACCTTGAACATAAGATTCAATGTTGTTTGATTTTAATACCATAGGTATAGCAGGGCTTGCTTCATAATAAATATCTAAATCAATGTCTTTTTTTGGCTCAGTTTCCCAACAAGCATTATTAGTAATTACTTCTACTGAAGTTAGTTCAATATCATCTATAGGTTCTATAAATTCTATTCCAAAGGTTCCTATACCATTGTGCTGAACTGTACCTCTTGGATCCCACTCGCTTATATCAACGCCCGTGCCATTAATATCTGCTCCTGTTTCTTTATTTACTCTAACAAAAAATACAAATATAGTTTTTCTAAATCTATTAGCGGTGTTAGTGGCAAAATTTTGATGAGCACCCATCATATTAGTAACGTTTATTAAAGAGTTTCCACCATCACTAATATTGGTATCAAATACTTCGTTGAAAGTGTCTGCGCCAAATTCTTCATAATCAGGTAACACTACTGGTTTTACTCTATATACTTCTTGATTAGGATCATCTGTAAATCTAAATAATGTACCACCGTTTTGCATCCTAGATCTAAATTCAGACTGTGTACCGCTTTGAAACGCTAATGCGTCCCCAGTGTTATTACAAGAGAAAAACATAAGATTTTTTTGATTACCATCAATTGCCGCTCCAAATATTTGTTGACCTAGCATGTCATTTAAATTTTGATTAACGCTAGTTAATCCAGCAGGTCTAGAAGTTTCAAAATCAGATATAGTAGTTAAACTATTATTAGCTTGATTTTGTATTGTATTTCCACCAGCAGCTGCTAGATCATCAATAATACCTAATCCAGGAAAACTAAGAAAATAAGAATAATTTATATTAGGAGAAGCCTGTCTACATTTAGCGTTATCTAAAAATATAGCAGAGCTAATATTTGCGTCAACTTTACTTTGATGCCAGTTCCAAAAGTTTATAGTATTAGTTTCATTAGCGTCGTCGCCGAAAGTATTTATTTCTTCCTCTGTGTTAAAATCAGCAAAACTATTAGCATCAGTATAATCAGAAAGATCTTTGTCTTCAAAATCCATATTAGCTGCGTTTGCGTTGTTATCGTTAGCTGGATTTTTAAAATCGCTAGATATATAAGATATTTGAAAAGTTTTTAGTACATTATATTTTATGTTTTGCTCTATTAATAATCTTTTTTTAAGAATATCTGTTTTTTCAATTTTTACAAAAAATCTTCCGTCAAATTCTGGTAAATTTTCTAAATTTCTAGAAACTAATTCCATACTATATTCAATATAACTTTCGTCTGAAGGATCATCTATTTTATTTATATCAATCTCACTTGCATAACCTAAAGCAAGTATCTTTTGGTACATATTTATTTCTTCTGTTGTAAAAGACTTTTCAATATTTAGCTCGCACGGCTGCGTTATTTGTCCATCTACATTAACAAGCATATCAGTTATAGCTGTTACATTAATAAAAGGGCTAAATACTTCAACTGCTGCTATGTTTAATGATTGATAATTATCAAATGTATTACCAGCGCCTGGTATATATCTACCAACAAATCTCATGCGTAAATTTTCAGCAGAATCTGGCAAAGTGCTAATGTTTCTAAGATCTAAACTAAATGATCTTACTAAAGCAAGTTTAGTAGGCGCTCCATTAGTTACCGCCGCTTGCCCTATTTCATATGCGTAACCATCATCAGTTACAGAGTTACCATATATATCTGCTTGATTTTTTATTAAAATTCTTTTAAATTTTCTATTAGATGTTTTTATAAAATCTGGAGCTTCATTAGATATTGCTATAACTTTAAATCTAGCAATTTCATCAACAGCAACTTGTGAGCCTTGTTCATTTTTTAATATTAAATAAGTTTCTTCGTCTATTTTATTTCTATCAGCAGATGGAAAAGAAAGCCAAACATTATTATCTTTAGCTTCATAAAATCTATCCATTACTAAGTTATAATATTCGTTAGATGTTTCTTTAACGTAATATTTTGCGTATTCTAAAAATTTAGGAGGATCAACTTCTATATCTTCCCAGTTTTGCTGAAGTTGAAACTTATTAGAAAAAGCTGATAAAGATTTTGCTACGCTAATATCGCCACTAACGCTTTGACCTAAATTATCAATATAACCATTTGCTATAACTGGCGTTTCTCTACCAAACATATCTCCGTACACAACGCCAAATCTATAATTTCTTATTGATTTAACTGATTTTTTAGGAAGAAGTAAAGGAACTTGTTCTGATATAACAGACTGTTTTATACCGATCGGATCGTTTATGTTATAACCTTGCTCATAATTACCGTAAATTAATCTACTGGCTGTTATTTCTTGAGCTAAAGCTTTTTTAGGAACATTATCCCAACCTCTTAATAATTGATTTGAAGGTAAAGCTCTATTTATCATCTCTGACGTTATAGTTATAACTCCAGTATTATCTAAATTATTTAAACTAAATTCTGTGTTCCATTCTTTGTCTATAAATCTTTTTATTGTTTTTACAATATAAACATTTTGATCATCTGTAGTTTTCCATAATATATCAACTTCTTTTACATCAGAAGGTCTCATAGAGTCTTTAGGTATAAAATTTCTTATAACTAAGCTTCTTAAATTATTAACCATACCTTCGTTAAAGGCTTTGCTAGGAATATAAGAAAAAGAACCAGGTAAAAACGCTAATTCAGACCAAGGTGAAAACGCAGAGTATTCATTATCTTCATATTTGTATCTATACGCAAACCTACCAAATTTACTTTCAAATATTGGTTGTCTTTGCTCTAGCTCTACGCTCCAACTTGTGTTACTATCACTTAAATCAGGATCAACAAATAACATATCTAAAGTAATAGTACCCATATTAGAAATGCTTTCAACGCTAGCCCTTACAACAATAGGATTAGTTTGAACGGTATTATCAGTAAAAGTAAACACGTCGCCTATAAGTATTTGCATGTCTTCAGGAAAGCCACCAGTGCCATCTATTTGATTACCAATATTTATAAATCTTTTTTGATTAGCAGCGGGTATAACGCCTTCGTCGTTAGCAAAAGAATAAGCTAATAAAGTAAAATTAACAATAGAATCTCTAGTGCTATTTCTCATATGTAAATGCGGAGCGTTTACTGGCTTTTTTCTTATAACAGTGATATGTTCTTTTTTTATATCTGCTGTATTTAAATTTTCTGGAGAAAGAGACTCTCCACTAATTGCTACTAGCTCATCTATTATAGGATTGTTTACGTAAAGCTTGGTATGTGTACTGTTGTTAATAGTACCAGCTTTTGATCTTTTTATATTTATTTTTTTAGGCTCGTTATTATTATCTGTCCAAAATAATAATTCGTCTATTATATTAATAGAGTTTATATTTTTGTTGTAGTTAAATTCTAAAACTCTTTCTGGATGTATAAATTTAACACAACTAGAAGATGTTATATTTCCTTCTAAAGCTTCAGTATAAAGATTAACGTTTTGAATTGAGTTTAAAAATATTGTACCTGGATTATCTCCAAAGCCTGAACTTTCTTCTATTTTAATAATTTCAGCACCTGGCGATCCATCAGTATCAAAAATTAAATGATTACCATTTTCGTCTTGAATAGTTAAAATCATACCTATTCTATATTTAGTACGATCTAAAACTGATAAAGAAGAAAAATTTTCCTCGTTAGCAAATGGGCCAAATGTCAAACCAGAAGTAGTTGTTATAGCAAATCTATCAACAAAAACCGGAGTAGAAGCGTATGTTGGGGCTGCTTTAAATTCTGTTATACTATCTATCCATATAACCTCTGAGTCTACTGTTGTGTGAGGTATACCTTTAATGCCACCATCTGGTATAGGAGCAGCTGAAAAAAAGTATGAAGCATCATTTTTTTCATCAGCAACACTAGCTATCATTTTAGACTTTTTTTGATCGTAACCTTGAGTTAAATAAGATGAGCCAATTAATTCGTTGCCTTGCAAATTTTGAACAGTACCAGCGGCGTCGCCGTCAGTAGTTCTAACTTGCACGTTCATGGCGTCTCTATATTGGCCGTTAGGAACTAATCTTTCATCAAGATCTTTGTTCATTCTACCGGCTGTAAATGTATTTTTAATTTCCGGCATAACTATTTAATTTGTTTACCCATACC
>TARA_R100000388_G_scaffold34330_1_pt1 | contig 10037 bp, 15 predicted proteins | sample TARA_R100000388 | Tara Oceans TARA_R100000388 (sample SAMEA2620360) | marine metagenome | biome: marine biome (ENVO:00000447); feature: surface water layer (ENVO:00002042); material: "saline water (ENVO:00002010), including plankton (ENVO:xxxxxxxx)" | depth 5 m | reverse complement strand
TCCTTAAGCTAATCCAGCTCCTTTTTGTCCCATGATATGATTTTGTATCACGCATAGTACATTTGTGTTGGACGATGAAACATCGTCATTATCAGGGTCTTGGCTAATATCAATGCACTTAAGTGGTAAAGTAGCTGTAGTAGCTCCTGTTCCAACATCTAATTGTGCGGCTGATATGCCCGACTTTGTATCCCCCACAGGAGATGACTCTACTACATCGAAATTACCAAATAGGTCTGCCACTGGAAAAGCGGCATCTGCTTGGTATTCAAATACGACATTAGGGTCATCTATTACAGAGGCGATTATATCCGATGCAGAAATACTGCCCGGATAATGGTTTTTGAAAACCTGTTCTCCTGTTGTTGGGTCTGTATATTGAACTCCATTAAAAACTCCTACTATAGGAACTGTGCCTGTTGCGGCATGTCTTCCTATTACCCCAGCGGTAAGCTGAGTTACCAAGTCGCCTTGGAATATTGGAGTTGTGGCTCCACTAGCTATTCTGTACCTAGACTGGCCACCACTATAAGGTGCTCCACCCATCATTCGAACTGGCTTTGCTCCGAAAGGTGCGTTTTTATTTGCCATAATTTTCCTTAATTCAAATAATGTTTACTTTTTACCAAAAGTAACCTCGGATTTCCTCTTAGAATCGTACTTAACGTAGCGACCATCTTTTGCTGACTCGTTAAACATATTGTTATCAAGTGCGGCACTTTTTGCAGAAGTCTGTTGCTCGTAATAAGCATTTCTTTCTTGTTTGGTTTCTACGGGTATTTTCGCTAAGAGTAGTCCATCTGTATAAACTAAACCAGCATGTCTGCCTGAATCAGCTGTTGGGTAGTCGTACTCAGACGGTAGATCGGTTCCTCTTACGAGTTCCCAACCCTCTCTGATTCTTCTACTTACGTTGGCTCTGTCCTCCTGTCCCAACATAGACTCTCGTATCCAACGATACTCGTAGCCCTCTGGTGGTTGAGGAGTCTCAAGTTTTCTTACTGGCCTCCATGGTTGTCTGCGAGATTGTTTATCGTGTGTCTCGGAATCACGAGAATTTCTAGTGTTTGTCACTTGCTCATTATCGTTCATTTTGCCTCCCTTGCATCGATTTTTAGCTTTTCCTTTGCAACGGATTTAAGCCATGCCTCTTCAGACATATTGTGTGGCTTAAGTCCACGAAGGCGGTCAACTTCCGATTTCGAGAAAGTAACACCGTTCTTCTTACTGCCCTGTGTTTTTTGTCGACCTCCAACGGAGGCTGAAGCAACCCTTTGCACAGCGGGTTCGCTTTCATTTTTCTCGACATTACCTGAAGATAAATCAGGATAAACTTTTCTTATTCTGTTGTTAAGTTCGTTGTAATATTCATCAGAATCAAGCTCGTAACCTTCATCAGCCAACATAAGATGTTGGAAATAGGCATATTTTGTGGCTTGCATATTTTTTGGGTCTGACTGATCACCATACCAAGAGTTTTCTGCATACCAATCAAGCGATTCTTTGGTAGGCTTGATGTCTGGTTGAGGTTGATACTGTTGCTGATATTCTTGCTGATACTGTTGTGCTCCTTGCGGTTGCTCAGCTCTTTGTTTGGCAACTCGCAATTTTTCTTTTTCTATTACAAGTTCACTTTTCAAAGTATCGGCTTTGCTGATAAGTTCAGCATCGCCACTAGCAATCGCTTTTTTGTACAACTCATCTGCTTGTGTTTGTTTCGCTTCTAAAGCCTCTGCCTGCTTGTTAAGCAAACCAGACTGACTTTCTATGGCGACATTACGAAGATTGTCATTTTCTTGATTTCTCTCCGCAAGTCTTTGTCTGAGAATTGCATTTTCTTCTTCGGTTTTTCGGTTTCTTTCGTTTAGTTTATTAATACGTTTCGAAACATTTTTCGTATAATTTTCTAACTCATCCTCTGCACCTTTTTCTGGCTGGGAGGCTTCACTTTGCTCTGAATCAACTACCTCGATCTCTACTTCATTTACGTTTTCTTGTAATTTTTTTTCTTCTTCGCTCATTTATACACTCACTATGTCATCAGGATTGAGTATCGTAGCTATGACTTCATCATCGTTTATGATGCGGACTTCTGCACCGTCATCGAGTTTGAATCTCGAGCCACTATACCGTCCAATCAAAACCCATTGTTTTTCTTGACACCAAGGTTTGTCGCCAAACCTCTTTGTATCATTAAAACACAATGGACCCATTTTTACCACATACGCTACTACTGTAGCTAATGCCTCTCTGTTTATTGTCTCTTTGGCAAGAACTATGCCACCTTTTGTTGCTTTCTTACCAGCATAAGGTAAGACCAACATCCTCCAACCTGTCGGTTGTGGCATCCTGTCTAAAACCGAGGCATCTAACTTTTCTGGGTCTAGCACTCGGTCATCAGGTCTTACATAAGCATCTTCTAATTTTTTTTCGTCACTCATTTTTGTCACTTCTTTTTAGCATCTCACCAATGCCATTTGTAATATAGTATAAAGCAGAAAGTTCTCCTTGCAAATATTTGTAATGTTCCATATCTTTCAAACCACCAGACATCATAGTGTCCTTGATTTGTTCTTCTCTGCTTTCAAGTAACCTTTTTATTTTATCTAACAAATCTATTTCATTCATTTAGATTTTTTTGCTTTTACTTTTTTACTTACTTTTTTTGACTGCCTCTTAACAGGTTTTTTCTTAGGTTGTATCTCCTCGACAGGTAAACCTTTAGAAATCCTTTCCATTTTTCGTGCAATTCTTTCTTCGTTGGCTACCCTTTTTTTCTCCTCTAGCTCTCTCTGTTCTTTTTGTGCAACAGCTTCGGCTTCACGCAGAATTTTTTTCTCGGCTTTTAATCTTTTTTGTGCCTCTAGGCGGTATGATGTTGTCATTTTATCTCCTGAATCTTTGTTCCAATTCTAATAATTTTAAGTCGGCATTTTGCCTTAGTCTATCCATAGACACATTTAGTTTATCATCTGCTATTGCTTTTTGTACATCTAACCTCTGCAACTGCAAATTATTGTCCATCATTTTTTCTTGTGTTCGCTGTTCTTGCTTCGCTATAAATTCTTGAGCTTCTTGATTCAACTCTTTGTCTCTTAATTGTAACTCAGCTTTTCTAATCTCTACCAGTGGGTCTGCATCTCCGCCCATACCAATCGATTGTAAGAATTGTGTAGTAAGTAGAGCCAAAATCGGTGAACTAAACTGGTCAATAATCATCTGTATTTCTTGCATAATCATCTGTGCTTCTTGAGGTGAAACCATCTGAATTTGTTGTTGGACAGATTGTATTCTTTGCATGACCTCTGGTGGCATCTGCTGTTGAGCTAGTTGAATCGATAAAAATTGTAAATGTTGCATACAGTGACTAATAATCAAAGATTGTATCTGTGGGTTTTGAGCAACAACAGGTGTTAAAAACAGACCACTATGTGCCTGTAAATGTGCTTCATGGTTTTGGCCCTCAAAAGCCTGTGCTGGTTGTCCCATAAGGAAACCAGCATTTTCGAGTCCTGCATCTAACGGTTTTGGACTCATATCAGGTGGAGGCTGTATTAACGCATCTACGTTATCTACACCCAAAGCACTATACATCCTTTTGTAGGCTTCATAAATACCTAATGGTCCATGGATTTCTGGATTTGATTGCACCATAGTCAACAACTCTTGAGCCAAAGTTACTCTTTGACTTTGAGAGAAAATGTTGGGGTCTGAGACAGGGATTATGTCGACTCTGTCATCAAAGTCTTGTTGCTTCACCTCTTGATTGCCTGAACCGACTGCGTATTCGTAAATAGGTGGTAAAAACTCGTTAAAAACTTTGGCTAACAAAGCAAACTCTAATTTTTGTGCATAATGTAACCTTTTATGTATGGCACTCATAACTTTAGTGCCCCTTTCTAAAAGGGCAACAGTGGTGCCAACAGGCATCGCTTGATTCATGTCACCAACATTCATATCAGCTATAGCGGCAAACCTTTTACCAGAGTCCACAAGAAGTCCTAGAAGTTGCATCAACACGTTACTAGGTTCTTTGATAGGCAGTGGTATCAAGTTTTCTCTAAGTGAGCCACCAGTCGTGTCAATATCTCTAAACTCACCGGGCTGGAGGGGGTCATCTTCATCACGAATCCTCATTCCCCTAGCTTTAAAACCAGCTGGTAAATTTGCAAGGGTGCCCGCATCTATGAGTTGTCTGAGAATGGAAGTCGATGCTTTGGAAAGTCCACCAATCATGTGTGAAAGTCCCAAGCCGTAGAACCCAAGACCGGGCAAAAACTTGTATTGTACAAAATAATTTATTTTATTTTTTAGTGGGTCATTTTGGTTATAGTTTCTTCTGATAGATAGAACTCTTTGTGAATTTTCGTCTATAGTCACTATGTAAGGTAATTTCAAACCAGATGGTTCACCATCTTCTTTTCTATCCTCAAACCCTTCTATATCTAGCACTGTGTGAACTTCAAACACATGCCTGTTTCTTTCTTCCTTGTAACTTGGCTCTACACCTTGTATTTCATCAATAGCCTCTTCTATTTCAGACATTTCAGGGTTATAACTCTCACTTTTAATATCGACATCAGCATAAAATCCTGCAAGTTGTTGTTTTTTTATCTCGTTAGTTGACATGCTTATCACATGCGTGATTCTTTCAGCTGAACTTATGTCTGTAGCCTCATAAGGTACTATTAAGTCCTCGGGAGGTATAAACTTTGCCACAGCTCTGTTAAGAGATTGATCGTAGTATATTTTTTTGAAAGCTGACCCAGCTAAAGGTAAATAAAACAACAGTTGATCGAGTTCAGGGTCGTATTCATCCATTACATTCATAATGTAATAATTCATAAACTCTTGAACACGTTCTGCTTGGTCTTCTGTCTCTACTGTTCTCGCACCTATTATCTCTGTTTTTACAGGTCCTTTTGCTGGTAACATTTCTTTATAAGCCTGTGCTTGAAACTGAGTCACGGCTTCTGCCAGAATCGGGTGAATAACACCTGAGCTACCCTCGAAAGGTTGTGATCGAGACTCATCAAATTTCATACCAAGATACTTAAGTCCGTCTGTGTAAGTCCTTTCCCATTCGCTTCTTGATTCTTTATCGCTTCTTATTGAGCTGAGAAGGTCATTCGAAATATTACGCAAAATGTTTTCATCTAAAACGTCAACCAGATTCATGTTAAAATCCATCTGCAACTCAGGTTGAACATCAATCTCAGAATCTAACAGAACATTCTCTTCGTTAACTAAAATCTCGGCGGCTTCTTTTATTTGGTCTGATCTGCTTTGCTCTGGTTGTATTGTGACTGCTGAGCCTTGTTTTTTTATTGAGGCATCGTTTTCTGTGCCTAGCTGTTTCTCTACTGCCATCAGTGTATAACCCTCTGTTGTTGGTCAAAATCTAAATCGAAAATATCTGTAAGTTCGCCTGCTAAAACACAACCTTGACCTTCAGCTATTTTTTGTGCGTTTTCATAGGTGTCTGTATGTATATCTGGCCCAACAAACTCTTGACCTTTATATATAAATTTTGTTGCAAAAATTTTCATCTCTCAATAATACACTACTCTGTTTTTTTTCAAAAATCTTGCTTCCTCTTGATAATCTTCATCTAGTGATACAAAACCACCTTGTCGGAATCTCATCAATGCCATAGTAGAGCTGTCACAAAAATCATCGTGGTCACCATAAGGAAAAGATGCCATCTCTTCTATAACGTCATCAGCAAAGCTATGGTCAGGTGCCCATACCATCCCTGATTCAAATATGGGAGCTACACTATTCATCCTAGCAACTTTGTCTTGGCCTCTGCTCGGTGCATAAGCAGTAACAGGTATGCCCATTCTTCTTAGTTCTTGGGTCAAAGGTGTACCACTCGCTTTCGCTTCAATCAACACACAATCTGGTTTCCAATATCTGTATTCTTCTTGTGCTAGTCTTTTCAGTTCAGGAAAATCGCAACGCACCCGTTTAGCATCTAACAGGATTATTTGATCTGAGTTCTCATCCCCTAAGTTAAATATAGCCCAAGTGGTTATGGCAGAGTAGTCAGCAGTATCTTTTTTCGAAAAAGCAGTATCATAACTTTGTATGACATAACTATACTCAGGGACATCGTCCTCTTCCCACCTTCGCCACCATTCTCTTTTTACTATAGAACCCTCTTCAGCAGTTGGGTTTTGCATCCATTGGCTATTCCATTTGCCGATTGGCAAGGAGGCTTTCACTCCTAACAGTTCTTCTTTTTTCCAAAACTCAGGCCACAGTGGTTCTTCTGACTCAGGCATGATGGCAGGAAACTCAATTAGCTCCCACTTGTCTGCGTTATCTTCGCCTTGTTTTTTTAGTAATTTACCTACTAAATCTTTTGTACTCCATCTGGTCATTACTATCACGATTGTGCCCCCCGGTTGTAGCCTCTGTCTTGGGCCTGAGGTGTACCATTCATAACAGGATTCTAATGCTTTTGGAGACAAAGCATCTTGTTCTGATATAGGGTCGTCAATCAATAGTAAGTCGGCACCTCGTCCAGTAATAGCACCACCTGTACCTGCGGCAAAAAACTCACCGTCTTTGTTACTTGTCCATCTACCAGCAGATTTATTGTCAGCTTGTAATTTTAAGTCAGGAAAAACCTGTTGATATTCTGCACTGTCTATTATGTTTCTGACTTTTCTACCAAACCTTACAGCCAACTCTGCTGTGTGTGTGGTTTGTATAATTTTTAAGTTTCCGTGTCTGCCCATCATCCAAGCGGGCAGATAAGTAGAGGCAAATTCTGACTTAGTATGACGTGGTGGCAAACAAACTATTAACCTTTTTAATTTACCTTCGCCTATTTTGTTAAATTTATCTGCGATAATTTTGTGGTGTCGACCCTCAATAAAATCAGGCCATAGATGCTTTACAAAAGAAAGAAAGTCACCTTGACAACTTTCTTGTAAATTCAGCTGGTCGTATCTATTTATTAAGGCGATGGCCTCTGCCTTATCTTGTTCAGACAATATATCGAAGTCTTTGAAAGATAAATCACTCATAAGTAGTAACGGGCAAACAAATAGGTAGTGACGTAGTATCTGCTCGCCCTAAGCATAAGCCTAGGTTTAGTATATCGTTAACTATATTGTGTGCCAATCTGGATTACCAATAAAAAGCATAGCTTCAGCTTCTCTTCTTCTAACTAACCCATCTAACACTTTACCCCCTGCTTTATTCCATCTCCTTATTTCACAGGGTATAGCATCATAATCTTCAGCGTTCAATTTTTTTAACAGAGTAGATTTTTTCAGAGATGTCGGGCCGAGATTGTATGTCCACGCAACTAAAGCATCAAACTGGTGTTGCATCAAGGGGACCTTAACCAAATCATTAACATAGTTTTCGAACTCTTGTATGTCGCCATCGAATCTTTCATCTGCGTATGCTTGTGACCAGACATCGCCCTCCTTGACATCTTTTGTGGAGCCCCAGCCACATGTCCAAACACCACCTGAACATTTGTAACTTTCTAACCTACAACCTTCAAACTTCTTAATTAAGGATTTACCTTCTCCTGAAATATTCATCAATAGTCTCCCCAAACTTTAACTTTTTTGCCACCGTAATATTCTACAGCATGTCCCTCTGAAATTAATATTTTACAAATATCTTTACCATCTTCGGTATAAGGTATGCCCAAGATACGACCATATTTGCCTTTACCAAAAGACCTGATTTTTATTTTACCTTGACATAATTCTTCAAGCCGAGCCTTAGCCGCTAAACCAAGTTTTTTTTCAGCCAAATCTCTTGTTCTTGACTCTGGAGTATCTATACCTTGTAGTCTTACTCTTTGTTTGTGTAGTTTAACATCGAAACCCAGATCGAGACAGCAATCAAAGGTGTCGCCATCGACTATGCGTTCTAATGTGGCATTGTAGATGTATGCCTCTGGGTTGTCACTCATTTTTTTGTTGTTCTGTAGTTACTTCTCGGTAGTAAACTACTACATCTTTTAGCTCTGTAATATACCTTTTAAGCTCCTGCATATTGTAGGCCATAAGTTCATAATCTGGAATAGTCATAGCCAAAAACACTAACTCACCCTCTTGGTCCTCTATTATTTTGAATTGTTCTTCATAATTGTCAGGGGTAATAGTTAGCCATTTCACAGATTTCAAATCTATCTCTCTTGGCATTATTGGTTGCACTATAGTTCGTTCTATAGGTTTGGATTGTATTTGTATTTCTTTAGTCGGAAGAAGACTGCAACTGCAAGCCGTTATCAAGACTATCGACAACAACACTAAGTCCCTCGATTTCTTCCATAATATGTTTAGTACCATTATTTATCTTCCTTTGCATGTCTGCTGGATTTTCTAAAATCTTAGCAGTTAGTTTATAATTTTGTATAAATTCTGTATAGCGATTAAGCTCTCTTTGTGCGGCTTGGCTTTTGAGTGTCATTTCTGTCAAAGACTTTGCTTGTTGTGCAAAATCCTCTTGTAAATTTTTTATGGCTTCTTGTTGGGTTGCTACAGCATTTTCTAGTTTCAGGTTATTAGCTTGCAGAATGTTGTTTTGGTCCCAAAGGTAATAACTCAAACCACCTAAAATTAACAAAATGCCAAATAAAAATTGATTCATTACAGCTCCTCTATTTTGTAATTCAAACCCTCAGCACCACGAATTTCAACAATTTCATCGTTCTGAGTTTTGAATCTTATGTATTTATCTTGCTTGTTGTAAAACTTTTTTACAACGAATATTTGATCGTCTTTATCACCCCAAGTAGCGTTGTAGCTGACCGACAATTTATAATTTGTAACAAAAAAACTTTTTAGCCAGTTCCAAAAAGAGATGAGATACTCTTTAATTTTAGACATCTTAATTAGATAAAGGATTTTTGTCGCTTTCTAACTCTTTGATTTCTTTTTTTAGTTCGTTCACGTCTTCTTTGAAATCTTGCATCTGTACCTGAAGTGCGGCTAGTTGGCTTTGTATTTCTGAAATATCAGGCACTTCTATACCATCTATTTCTTTTTCTAAAAATTCAACACTTGTTTCAATACTTGCAAATCTTTCTTCAATAACTTGTACTTCATTTTCGTTGTCACTAATACCACCTATCTTAGATTCTAAATTTTCTAATCTGTTGATGTATGTTGCACCTGTGTAGCCGAAGCCAGCTAGGGTGCCTACTATAGATACTAGAGCTATTATTTGTGTAGTTTTACTTTGTAACCAATCCATTATTTCTCCTGTAAATCAGGCTGGCTTTGTAACAAAACAGACATGGTGTTTATGTTGTCACCTGCCAAACCATAAAAAGCAGTTATGTTATCGTTCATCACTATATTACTATAAATCTCTTTAGGTTCATACCAAACATTTTGTTTGGGTATTTCTGCTTGGGTATATGAGTCGAAGTTAGGGACAAAACCAAGATATGCGACAAGGGCTGTTTGATCAGCATACTCCCCAGTTTCCTCTTGTTGTTCTGCTATTTGTTCTTGTTGACTCTTTATATTGTTTTCAACAATCTGTGCGGCTATCTCATCGGCTTCACTTGCAGATACTACACCAGATGTAGCAGAGCTTATATCTCCCTGCAAGTTGTTTATTTGGACTTCTGCCATAACCATCTGTCCCCCATCAACACTTGGTAGAGGTATCAAGTTAGTGGTGACACTGCCAGTAACTTGCGAACCGTCACTAGACATAGCACCTGTGTTGCCTGACATAGATAAAAGGTTGTTCGTTTGTATCGAGGCTGAAGCGATTTGATCGCTAATACTTGGTGAACTACTGGTTGAATTAGGATTACCAGAAAAGGCGTTGTTTGCTCCAGAGCCAGCCGAAGCTACGTTATTACTACCTTGACCGTAACCCCCTGAACCAGAATTAGATGAACCATAATTGACACTGTTAGTAGCCGCTTTGATCGAGCTGTTGACTATATCTAACTTCATCTTTTTACGGTCTTTGTTGTCAGCTACTAATTCTTCATCAATCTCTAATATTTCATCCTCGGCGACATCTTCTTCTAATTCTGCAAT
>TARA_R100000388_G_C7244878_1_pt1 | contig 10061 bp, 14 predicted proteins | sample TARA_R100000388 | Tara Oceans TARA_R100000388 (sample SAMEA2620360) | marine metagenome | biome: marine biome (ENVO:00000447); feature: surface water layer (ENVO:00002042); material: "saline water (ENVO:00002010), including plankton (ENVO:xxxxxxxx)" | depth 5 m | reverse complement strand
AAATTAGCCACAGAAGCATCAAAACTTCTTTGACAGATCATTATTTATATGCTATAATATATTAAAAGAGGTGAGTATGTGGATTCATGAATCAATAAAAAGAGCAAAGCGAATGAAAGATCATTTCGACTTAAACGGTATATCTGTAATTATTAAAGATAAACTACCAGAAGACGTCGATCCAGAGTTTGTTCTTAATTATATTGGCTCTCGAATACCATTTTATCTCACAAACAGCATTGAAATGATTTACATCGGACAGTTTCCTGAGATGAAAGAAAGGGACATAAATGCATTCTATGAAAACGACGCTATATATGTAACGAACGAACAAGATGATGAGATGGATATGATCGACGATATCATTCACGAAATATCTCATGCTGTTGAGAAATACAATGAGGAGTTTATTTATGGAGACGGATCAATGCAAAGAGAGTTTATCGCAAAACGAAAACGTTTGTCGCAATTGTTGTCTCAAAAATATTCCGTACCTGATGATTTTACTATTAGTATCGATTATGACCGAGCCATTGATGAGTTTCTTTACCGTGACGTCGGATACGACGCACTTAATCAGATTTGCGTTGGTATCTTTCCTTCTGCTTATGCCGTTACTTCGATAAACGAGTATTGGGCAAAAGGCTTTGAGGAACTATTTATTGGAAGTAAAGACAATTTAAAGCAGTTGTGCCCTGTGTTGTATAAGAAAATGGCATTACTTTTCAAGGACTTAAAAGATGAAGCATAAACTAATAATGGAAAATTGGAGACGATTTCAAGATCAACATGACGACAGACTAATCATTGAAGGAAAAAAAAGAGATTTTGACTCTTTGATGGAAGATGTAGTTCGTGGTGATTTACGACCTCTGGTAGTCGCAACCGCCCTTGATGAACATATTTCTCAAAAGTTACGTCAATTTGACCAACTTTTAGTTGAGGGCATTTTTAAAGATTCAATAAAAAAACTTGCACTAAAACTTACGAGCTATGTAATCTCTGGAATTGCAAAAGTTTCTAAACTACTATCTCAAGGGTTAAAAAATATAAAAAACAGATCAAAATTAGTCCAAAAGTGCGTTACTATCTTAAATAAGCTAAAGCCATATGCGAAAAAAGCAGGAAAAATTATTGGACCTGTTGCGAAGGTTGCAATAGTAGCTGCAATTGTAATGATCTTTCAAAATGAAGCATTAGCATCAACAGTTGCAGATGGAAGCATTAGCATCGATGCTCTTCAAGCTGCAGCCGATCTCCTCATGGACTTATCTACATCGGGCGATGGATTTGATATAACAACAGTCACTGACCAAGTAACTTCCGATGTATCAGGTGCAGGTGGCGACTTCTCCACAGCAGAAAGAAGCATAGCTGGTGTAGAAACAGTTATGGCCGATGCAGACAAGACAGCCATTGATGCATTTGAAGGAATCAAAATGCTCATTGATCAAGCTGAATTATCTGGTGAAAATAAGATCTCGCAAGAACAAGCCAAAAAGATCATCGATGCATTCGGCGACCAAACAGCTATGCTTATAGAAGATCAAGTTAAAGCAGCAGAAGAGCTTTGTAAGACTGATCCGGAAGCATGCGAAATCGCTAAAAAACAATACCAATCTATCAGTGAAATGATTAAAACTTATACCAACAGTGCCGTCACCCAAATCAATACTATGGATGACACAACAGCAAGAGTAACTCAGCAAACCACAGCAACCGTCAAGAGTCTAAAGAGATAGTAAATAAAATTAACAAAAAAACTTGACAAGTTATCTCCACCGTGTTATATTATAAATACACGGAGGACATATGACTAAACAACACATTTCATATTCAGAATTAAAAATATTTACTGAATGCCCGCACAAATGGAAACTACAATACGTAGATGGCCTTAAAGGTTTCACAGGAAACATATATACTGCATTCGGTACAGCCATACATGCCGTATGCGAACAATCTGCATTGGGCAATCTGCTACCCGAAAATTATGCTGAATACTTTGATATTGCGTTTCTCGAAGAACTCAAAGAACTAGATGAGAAACCAGCGAACAAACTGATCGTAGAGTTTCGCGAACAAAGCCGAGAGATCTTCCACAAGGTCTTTCCTGCTCTTCAAAAACTCTTTCCAGACTATGAGGTATACTCATCAGAAGAAGACATCTACGAGCCAATATCAGAGCTAGATTTCACACGTTACCTCAAAGGGTTCATAGATCTCGTAATCAAGACACCAGATGGTAAATATCACATTATAGACTGGAAGTCTTGTTCTTGGGGTTGGGATATGAAAAGAAAGTCTGATCCAATGACGACATATCAATTAACGCTTTATAAAAAATTCTTTTGCGAAAAGCATGGAATTGAACCTAAGATGGTCGAGACCTACTTTGGTCTCTTGAAAAGAACAGCAAAGACAGACAACGTTGAAATCTTTCGAGTTACATCAGGACCGAAGAAAACAACAAATGCAACAAAAGTATTAACAAATGCTTGCAATCTGATCCACAAAGGGGTCACAATCAAAAATCGCAACTCATGTAAGGGTTGCCCGTTCAACAATACTGAACACTGTAAACGATAGGAGGAATTATGCAATTTACAGAATCAATGATTTTTATTAGAGAGAACATCACCACTCATTGGCGAGATGGAGAAGTCACAATTAAACAAGGATGGAGACCTCATCGAGAAGTCAACAGAACACTTGGATATAGCACTGGTCTAATTGATCGATGCGAAGCTAACTATGGTATCTACCTGTGGGCTCCCGAATTCGCAAATGTACATGGAACGTTCCCCTATGAAGAAAGACCGATTATCGTTGAAGGTCAACGATGGCCACACAGCGAAGGATACTTTCAAGCAATGAAGGCATTTGGAACACCTAAGTGGGAAGATACAAAACGAAGCATCCAGACTGTAGATCCAATGGATTCTTGGATTATTGGTCAACGACTGAATGGCTTGAGACCTAATTGGCACAAGATCAAAGACAGCGTCATGATGGATGGAATTAGAGAGAAGTTCAAAGACCCGTATCTTAGAGCGTTACTAATCTCTACGGGTGACTATCCACTAGTGCAACTGAAAGGCTGCCCACACTGGGGCAGTGGTCATGATGGAAAGGGACGAAACGCTCTTGGTGTGTTGCTCCAAAACCTTCGAGACGAAATAAAATAATATTTTTTCTAAAAAATACTTGACAACCCCAACGGCCTATGATATAATGGGATTAACGTTGGGGTTTTTTGTTATAAGCCCCTAAAAATCGAAAAAGGATAGCATTATGACAAAAAAGATTAAAGTATTAACTTTGAGTGATCACCCTTTATCTCCATCTGGGGTCGGTACACAAACAAAATATGTTCTTGAAGCACTACTAAAGAGTGGTAAGTTTCAAGTTTTATCTCTAGGCGGTGCAATGAAGCATCGAAATTATGCTCCATCACATGTTGAGCCATATGGAGAAGACTGGAGAATTATACCAGTAGATGGATACGGTACACAAGAAATGATTCGATCTGTTATTCGTAACGAGAAACCAGACATTCTGTGGTTCATGACGGATCCACGTTTCTACGAGTGGCTTTGGGAAATGGAGAATGAGATTCGCCCTCTCTTACCCATGGTCTATTATCACGTTTGGGACAATAAACCTCTTCCAATGTTCAATAAGAAGTTTTATGAATCAAACGACCACATCGCAACAATCTCCAGAGTCACACATGAGTGCGTCCGAGGTGTTGCACCGGATGTTGACGCAACGTATGTTCCACATGCTGTTGACTCAACTGTATTCGCACCCTTATCTATGGAAAAAAGACGAGAAGTTCGAGAACAAGTTATTCCAAAAGTAGATCAAGATAAATTTATTGTCTTCTGGAATAATCGTAATGCACGCCGTAAACAATCTGGTACGTTGCTGTGGTGGTGGAAAGAGTGGCTTGATAAGCGAGATCTAAACGGTAAGGCACAATTGATTATGCACACAAATCCTTTTGATTCTCATGGACAAAACCTGAACGTAATCGCACACGAACTTGGATTGAACGATAGACAAGTTGTATTCTCAACAAATAAAGTCGCACTATCAGCAATGTCTGCATTTTATTTATCAGCTGATTGTACGATTAATATATCTGACGCAGAAGGTTTTGGGCTTTCTACTTTAGAATCACTTGCTTGTGGTACTCCGATCATCGTGAATATGACTGGTGGGCTTCAAGAGCAGATTATGGGAGAAGGTGGTCCGTTTGGTTTCCCTATCTATCCAACTTCTAAATCAATTATTGGTTCTCAACAAGTGCCGTATATCTATGAAGATCGTATCTCAAAAGAACAACTACACTCAGCACTTGATAAGATGTATTGGTTATCACCAGAGGGTAGACACGAAATAGGAATGAAAGGAGCAAAACATGTCCACGAAAATTACAACTTTGAAAAATTTGGAGAAAAGTGGGTCAATCTTATGCTTAAGGTTCATGAACAGCATGGTTCTTGGGAGACAAGAAAAGGTTACAATGGAATCACTTTTAAGGAAGTCGCATGAGCAACGACGAACTAAAAGTATACACTGATAACGGTCAAATGAAAGTTTGGGCATCTAGAGCATATGCGAACATGATTGATGATTACTATGATGGCGAAATAACATATAACGTTCACTTTCGCCACATGAAAGAAATCAATTCTGTAAAACCAGGCAATCTTGTATCAACAAACGAAGGCGAGACCGGACTTGTTGTAGAGTGGGTTTCAAAAGACATGCAAGGCTTTGATGTATACAAGGTCATGATACAAGGAAAAGAATTATTATATTCAACACTAGAATTAGCAATTATTGGAGACTAAATGAAAAACAAAATTTTTGTAAGAGCACCTGTACTGAGTGCTACTGGATATGGAGAGCAATCTCGATTTGCTCTACGAGCATTAAGATCTCGAGAAGATCTATTTGATATTTATGTCCAACCAATCCCATGGGGAAAATCTGGCTGGATCTGGCAAGAGAACGAAGAACGTGAGTGGATTGATTCTCGAATTGCTGAGACGCAAATTCTGCTGCAACAAAAAAAGCTACAACCAGACATTTCTCTTCAAATAACAATCCCAAATGAATTTCAAAAAATGTGCCCAATCAATATCGGATACACAGCAGGAATAGAAACTGATCGAGTATCTTCAGAGTGGTTACAGAAGGGTAACGAGATGGACAAAATCATTGTTGTATCTAATCACGCGAAGTCTACATATCAAGACTCATCTGTTGATCTACGCAACGGCAATAAATACCGTCTTGAAACACCAATTGAAGTTGTGCACGAAACAACACCATTAGCGGAGACAGAAGAAATCCCGGGATTTAATCCCAGACATGATTTTAACTTTCTTGTTGTATCACAGTTTGGTCCTCGAAAAAACTTCGAGAACACAATCAAGTGGTTTGTAGAAAAGTTCAAAGATCAGGAAGTTGGTCTTGTTCTCAAGACATGTTTCAAGGGTGGATCAACTATTGATTTAGAACACACTGAGAGCCGCTTAAATGGCGTTCTACGCTTTTATCCTGATCGCAAGTGTTCTGTGTATCTGCTTCACGGAGACCTCTCTGAGGGGCAAATGAGAGCCCTTTATGAGCATGATAAGATCAAGTGCCTCATAAACATTGCACACGGAGAAGGATTTGGCCTTCCATTACTTGAAGCGGCACGCTGCGCCCTTCCAATCATCACAGTGCCGTGGTCTGGTCAAATGGACTTTTTACAACATGATGACGTAAATTACTTCGCCGCTGTTGACTATGAGCTTGGCTTTGTGCACGCAGATGCAATATGGCCTAGCGTAATAGAGCAGGATTCCCAATGGGCTTATGCGAATGAAAGTTCGTTTAAGACAGCCCTACAGCTGGTTCATGAAAAGTGGGATGATTATAAAGAGCAGGCCATAGCTTTACAGTCGATTGTAAACACAAAGTTCAATGAAGAAGTTCTGTACGCTCAGTTTTGTAATTCTATTATAGATCTGATACCAGAACCTGAAACTGATGAGCAAGAATCATCTTAAAACTTTTTCATACAAAAGACTTGACGATCTACGTTATCGGTGATATAATATACATATAAGATTAAAGGAGATTATTATGGATCACAAATTATCAAATCAAGCTGTCGGAGCAATCATGATGGCGCTACAAAAATCACTACTTGAGCAATCAGACATCACACCTGTGTTGCAAAACTTTCGAGTTCAAGTTGACGATTCAGGACAGTTAGTTATTATGAATCCTCCAACTTTTGAAGTCAAAGATTCCACAAAGGTTGATAAGGATGCCTAGATACACATATAAGTGTTCCGATTGCACTGAGGTGTTTGATGTCGTTCATGGAATGAACGATGAGCATTACACTTGCGGGTTTTGTCATTCAATCAATATCCGCAAGGTTCCTCAAATGCCTCATGTATCTCGTAAGCAAACGACTGAGAGTGGTAAAGTTGGTGACGAAGTAAAACGAGCCATAGAGGAAAACAGAGATCTTCTAAGAGAAGAGAGAAAAAAACGAGTGGAGTTACCAAATGACTAGCATAGTACTTGGAGCCTGCTTAGGCGTGTCTGTATTGATCAATGTTGTGTTAATTCGACTCGCTAGTTGGCAATCAAAAGACCTTACAGTTGTCTCTGATAATATTGGAGATCTTGTCGAGATTATTGAAAGCTATAGAAAACACTTGAAAGGTGTATATGAGCTCGACTCTTTTTACGGAGACGAGACTCTGAAGGGACTTATGGAGCATACAAATGCCCTAAGGTCAATACTAGAACAGCAATATGGGGATGTTACCTCAATAACCGATCCTATTGAATATGAAATTGGAGATGAAGAAGATGCCGAGGAAGAGATCGACCAAAAAGAAAAACATGTACTTTACGCAGGTACACGAAGACGCGATAGTTGAATACTGTTCAACAGATAATATGAAGGTCAAAGAGAAGTTGTATGGAGACCTGATACAGCCAGCCTTCTCTCAAATGGTAGATAAGATCGTATTCACATATCGCTTTACAACTCTACCAGATATCGACGATCTTCGAGAAGAGTGTAAAGGGTGGCTTGTAACTATCTTAGCAAAGTTTGATCCAAACAAAGGTCACAAGGCGTTTTCATACTTCTCAGTTGTTACAAAGAACTGGTTTATTCACAAAGTGAAGAAAAACAAAAAACGTCTTGAAAGAGAAGTATCTTATGATTCGGTTGATTATGATGTCGAAAGAGACCTGCTTGATAAAGCTGAATCATACCAAGATAAGACAATGCGCAAAGAATTGATGAGCAACTTAAAAGTTGAGATGCAATCTTGGAAAGATGATTTTCAAAAAGAATCTGAAAAGAAAGTATATGATGCTGTAATGATTTTATTCGACTCTGCAGAGGATATTGAAATATTTAACAAGAAAGCTATATATCTCTACCTGCGGGAACTAACAGGCATGAACACAAAACAAATCGTTGTACAACTTAACAAAATGAGAGCTAGATACAAAACATTTAGAAAAGATTGGGACAACGGCGAAATTTAAAGTAGAACTAATTATTACCATGAGCAGCAAAGATATTATAGATGAAGCAATCACAAACATCAGGGAAGATCGTGAGACAACTCGCGAACTCCTTGATGATGCGATGCGATATTTAGCCCAAGACATGTCTCGACATAGAGACATAGGTCAAACCCTTGCGAAGTATGTAGAAACGCTTCAGAGGTCAAATGAACAGCTTGTAAAGCTATGTGGATTACTATCAAAGAATGAAAAGACTGAGGAGTTGACCGATAAAGATTTTGCTCAAATTTTTGATCAAATTCAGAACTCGGAGGACAAGTAGTGAAGAAATATGTCCCAAGGTCGATACAGAATATTCACGACAGAACTGAGGCTCGTAACGAGAGTATTACAGAGAAACTATTTTCAGAAGAACTTGCTACAACTTTTGAAGTTACTATCTATACATCTTTGAGCCCAGAAACTCAAACCCCCATAATAAATGGATGTGATAGTAGCAACAATTCAAACTATTATTTTTGCAGCGCAAGATCAAAAGCAGGTCACCATGACCACCTAGTGTTTCCGGAATCTGCCAATACAAGAGATGAATACGAGAAATTTAGAAACGCTCATTTTCAAGCAGTTACAAAAAAGACCGACGACCTTCCTACTCTGGGAGATGTATGGATTGCGACTTATAACGGCGGAAACCTTGTTACTCTCGTATCTTTACAGAGACAGGGAACAATAATTACTAAGTTCAAAGAAGATGGACCAGCAAAAAATGCCCACTCGTCGTCCGAAGAGCCAACACTTCTGAACGAAGATTATGGACCACCTTACACTCCTCCCGAGGCTCCAGCTGGAGAAATAGCGCAAGAAATTATAAAAGCCTACCCAGTTGTTTCAGCAGCTCTTGCTAATAAAATAGTAGAAGTAGCCAACAATTTAGGAACTAACCCTTATTGGTTAGCGAATCTCATAAACTTTGAAACAGCCTTCACATTTGATCCAAAAAAAGAAAACGCCTTGGGATATACAGGGCTTATACAATTTGGTACAACGGGACGGTACGCTACCATTAAGGATCTGGGTATAACTAAGGAGTATTTAAAAAGCCGCACTGCCGTTGAACAAATGGATATTGTGGAGCAATATTTTAAATTACCTCACAAACGCAACGGTTCAGAATATAAAAATGTTGCCGATCTTTATATGGCCGTGTTTTACCCTGCCGCTGTAGGGAAGTCTCTAGATTTTAATATTGCTGAAGATTGGGCTAGCAAAGACAGCCGGAATAGACCAGCGTCATATTTCTCGTCACCCGCCGTGAACCCTGGAATCGTAACAGTTAGAGATTATGTTACAAAGGCAAACAACAATGCAAAATTACCAACTGGACTGTAACAATGAGTATCAATAACATAAACTATAAAAGCAAAGCAGCATACAATGCAATATTTCACAAAAATCGGTGTAAAATAGAGGAAGATATAGATCTTTTCACTGAAGAAAGACTAGACAAATGTGTTGGAATATTTTTAACAGACAATAATGAATCTATGCCGGTGTTCGCTCCTATTGCTCCATGTGAGAAAATTATATCAAGAAAAATATCTATGGAAACTGGTGACCATTCTGGCGCTAGAATTGTATTAACAAGAGATAATTTTGGACACAGAGCAACAGGTTTAGGAGGTGCTGGTGCAACTATGTGTGAAGCTATAGATATTGTCGCTGGATCTCTAACCAGTGCAAAAGAAAGAAAAACAGGCAATACTCAATCTAGAGCAAACTTTGCTGAAGATGGCGCTAGGCTATATCTAACTGAGCGCGGAGATATTAATGCATATTTCGCAACAGCAAAGTCAGACACCGCCAAAGTAGCTGCAGACTCTAAAATGAAATCAGGCATAGGTTTAAAATCGGATCATACATTGATTATAGGTCGAGAAAGAGTTAGGATCCTTGCTGGTGTATCAAAGTATGATGGAGGCGAAAGATTAGCCACAGGAGAACCATCAGCTAATGGAGTCATTGAAATCGGGGGAACAAATCAATCATCTCACCAACCGGCTGTCTTAGGAGACAATTTGATGAAGTATCTGGATGAGATCAATGAGGCTATCTCTGATTTAAGTAAAAGAATTACAGATCTAGAAATGGACTTAGTAGAATATAAATTCTCAATGGCCGTACATCAACATCAAGGTGCCGGGGTGGGAGCAATTGTTACATTCCCAGACCCAATTAGTGCTGCGCCTGAGTTCTTACAATCTGTAGCACCCTTGATTAATAAAACTACTGGAACTGTACTTAAAGAATACAATCAAGTCATAAAAAAATTCAAAGCTTTTGGATTGCCGGAAATTGGAATCGGCGGTGCAAAAGATAAAAAAATCCTCAGTGAAACAGTTTTTTTAGGAGAATAAAATGTCTGATAGTAAATTCAAAAGATTACAAACAGAAGTGTGCGATCCGGACTTAGAGGCACCTCCGCTAAAAAAACTTTG
>TARA_R100000388_G_scaffold19493_2_pt1 | contig 10097 bp, 10 predicted proteins | sample TARA_R100000388 | Tara Oceans TARA_R100000388 (sample SAMEA2620360) | marine metagenome | biome: marine biome (ENVO:00000447); feature: surface water layer (ENVO:00002042); material: "saline water (ENVO:00002010), including plankton (ENVO:xxxxxxxx)" | depth 5 m | reverse complement strand
CTAGCGTTACATCGCCTGTCAACGTCAGCACAAAATTTTGATTTGCTGCAAAATCTAAAGTGACATTACCTGAGTTGCTGGTATCCGTGTTTGTGGTCGCTATCGCTGTCCCTGTAACAGTTACCCCGTTTGCCGTTGTTTCAACTTTTTTGACATTGTTGTGATACAACTCGACAGCGCCATCATCTATGAATTTAGCAAGAGTTTCCCCAGAACCATCAATCGTTAATGTGCCAGCAACATCAAAATGACTGTCTGATCCGTCATGGTATATAGAAAGATCCGTGCCTGCGCCAAAGGTCAAACGATCATCAGACGAGCCACTGCTGTCGCCAAACGTGATATTCTTTGCATTAACATCCAAATTACCGCCCAACTGCGGAGTCAGGTCGTTTACAATATTTGGAATGAACTCAGCTTTTTCGACCGCAGCCCCAGCCCCCGCGCCATCCGCAAATATCCAAGCGATTTCACCATTTACTACAGAGGCATTTGCGCCAGAACCTTGGCTGAATGTAGCGGTCTGCCCAGATCCATTCTTTACCAAATACACTTTGTCTTGATCATTGGGCGAAATTGTTATGGTATTTGTGCCTGAAGGAGATCCCCCTAACACAAGAACCCGGTGACCACCTTCCGATAGAGTGCCGTCTTGTGTAGTCAAAGTATGCGTGGTGCCAGAGAGAGTTACTGCACCAACCCCAGCGATTGCTCTATCTATTATATCAAAGTTGGTGTTTGTGGTTGTTCCCCACGTTCCCGCCTGCTCGCCAGAACCGGGTTTTTCTATACCAAGGTTGCTTGTGTATGAAGAAGCCATTTAGTTCACCGTCTCTGCCCATGATTCTACACTGGTGTCTGGATCAACATTTGTCCAGCTATCCCCGCTGTGTGTTACTTCTGACCAATTGTCTCCACTGTGTGTAACATCAGACCACGACTCTCCGGTGTCCGATGCACTGACATTTGACCAACTGCCGCCACTATGAGTCACTTCTGACCAAGTGTCTCCTGTATGCGTTATGTTTGTCCAACTACCCCCACTGTGCGTTATGTCTGACCAAGTATCCCCTGTGTGTGTCACATTTGTCCATGATTCACCAGTGCCGGATGCGCTCAAATTAGTCCACGTATCTCCTGTGTGCGAGATTTCAGACCAAGTTTCAACAGATTGTCCTGCATCAACTACAACAAATTTTATATCACCTTGCGTAGATTGTAGCATTAGAAGTGAAAGATCTGAAGCCCCCACGGCGGTCAGGCTTCCAGCAGCCTCTTTAATGAACCCAAACTCTTGTTCGGACACAGCAACTTGTATGTGTGTGGGTACACTGGTTTGATCAAACACAGACGACATGTCGGCGTCTGCCGTCCTAAGTCTAGTGCCTTGTGATGTTTGGGCTGTGTTCAAAGATTGAGAGGACGACCCTATCAATATCTTCGTGCCAATGCCCGTCTTTACAAAGTTTGACGATACAGAGGACGTTCCTACGAGGATGCCAACACCAACCGATAAAGCTGAAGCTGCGCCGCTTATCTCTGATGCGCCGCTGAAAGTTGCATTTGCAGCGGTTGATTGCTCAAACAAGGATGAAAATGTCGCTGAATCAACAATAACCGCCACACCATTGGCAGTTTGTGTAACGCTAAATGTTTGCGTAGACACACCTGTCAGTATCTTTGTCCCAACCCCAGTTTGTGTGAAGCTGGCAGACTGACTAGAGGTCGCTGGCCGTATCAACCCGCCTGTAGCTGTTTTGATGAAATTCAGTTCTTGTGAAGAAATGCCAGTTAGAATACGTAACGCAGATGCCGTCTCTGTAAATGCGGCGGATTGTGATGAGCTTGCAACCCGTATGCCCGTCCCTATTGATGTCTTTGTGAAGTTTAGATCCTGTGACGATACGCCTGAGAAAACGCCAACCGCTGATGCGGTTTTTGTAAAGGCCGAGGACTGTTCAGATGTGCCAGACAAGATTCTCAGTGCAGACGCTTCTTGAGTGAAGTTTGAAGACTGAGACGATGATCCGGTTCTTAATCGGGTGGCTATGGTTGTTTTGGCGAAGTTTGATGACAAAGAGGATGATGCAAGCAGAATCGCCGTTGTATCGCCACTAACTGTCTGAGTAGATGATGTAACGAAATCTGCACTGCTTACTAAAATGGCTGTAGGCGTGGTTGTTTGAGACAAGTTGGCCGATTGGGATGAAACACCTGAAAGCACCCCAATGCCAGATGATGTCTTTGTGAACGCAGAAGATGCTGTAGCTGTTCCAGCAAGAACTCCAACACCCACAGACGCTGACGCAGATGCGCCGTTTAAATCTGCTGAAGAGACTAAAATTCTGACGCCATTGCTGCTCTGGTCAAACAGAGATGACATCGACGCAGAGTCAACTAAAACTCCAATAGCCGTGGCTGTTTGATCAAAGTTTGCAGATTGCGTTGAGGTCGCGCTGCGTAATCGAGTGCCTATAGAGGTCTTTGTAAAATTAAGATTCTGTGAAGAAACACCAGATAAAGTGCGGGACGCAGAACTCGTCTTCGTAAAATTAGAAGATTGAGACGACGCCCCAAGCCGCACTCTCACTGCCGTTGAAGTTTGTTCTAGAGAGGATGACAGCGTGGCCGAATCTGTTAAAACGGCTACCGCAGACGCCGTTTCAGAGAAGTTAGCAGATTGAGACGACGAGGCTGTTTGTATCCTAGTACCAATTGCAGTGTGTGTTGAATCAAGACTTTGAGACGAGACTCCAGAGAATACGCCAACACCAGATGATGTTTTGGTGAAGGCAGACGATTGTTGGGAAACACCTGTCTGTATTCTTGTGCCAGTAGAGGTTTCGGTGAAATTAGCAGATTGAGATGCAACGCCGCTTAGAACACCGATAGCATCTACGGATTCTGTAAAATTAGATGATACGGTTGATGCGCCAACAAGAATGCCAACGCCCACATTTACCGCAGACGATGTGCCAGATATTTCTGCAACAGCGGAGGCGACATTTATTGCCGCGCTTGTTTGAGTAAAGTTTGCAGAGAGGCTGGCAACCGCTGTCTTTACATTACCCGTGGCGGCGGGAGCCGCTGCAAAAGGTAGTTCTGAAAAAGCAGAAGTTGAAAACACCGCGCTACCCTACGTGGTAAACATTTCTATAACAGGTCGATAATTTGAATATGTTCTACTTGCGGTATCACTAACCGCGTATGTCCCAGAGCTATCTGTTCTATTATAGTGTAAAGTTCCACTAGATATTCTATAACCTGCTCCATCTGCTATATAACCAGTTGGAACTTGACCCCACGCAAATATAAATCCGATAGCGTCAGAACCATTGTATGCAAAATTATTATCTAAAGCCATTTCGTGATAGCCAACTCCGGGCGTATCAAAATCGTAATTGTGCTGCGCCTTCACATCTGTGACGTTGCTACTTGATAATCCGCCAAGACTAGTAGGGTTCGTCGTGTTTGTGCCGCTTCCAATGTGCAGCATGCGAATAGCGTAATTAGGCATTGGATTTCTAGAAGATGGTGGGGGATTACTTACGTACCATCGTAACTTGCTTATAACGGAACCGTTAACAATATCAAAAGAAGCTAACTCCGCAGCCGTGTAGGTAAATGCTAGTAGATATCTACGCCAGTAAGTATTAACTGGGTGTGGAGCGTAAGTACTTGTTCCAGTAGTGCTAGTGCTACCACGATATTGTGTTGCACGTTGCGACTGATACCAAACCAAGTTAGGACCGGCATACGCTTTATAGATTCTTGTTCCTCCCACATGAATTTCCGTAGGGGTGACGGAACCTATTTTTATATTTGTCATCGGCGTTACAAGTTCTGCAATGCCTATGGCTGTGGTGGCACTTACGCCTGTTACTGGAACATTAGTTGCACCGCCTATCGCGGTAATAGTGCCTAAACTGACTGTAGCTGAAAGCGAGGAAAGTAGAGGGGAATCGGTGGTGGCCGTTACTGTCCCTATGCTAGTGGTAGCGGAAAATCCAGAGAGTTGAACATACGTTGTAGTGTCGGTATAGCTTTCGTCTACAAAGCCAAGCCCAGTAACCGTGCGGGTGTCATAAAACCCTAATCCGCTTACCCTTGATACAGGCATTTTAGTACGTCTCTATTGCAGCATTAGTTACGTAATATTTTTGTATGTTTGTATTGCTTGTAAAATCTAAACGTATGCCAACAATAACACTTGTTATCTCTTCTTGCCCACTCGTTGCCACATTACTAAGATTTAAAGTGACTGTGGTGGGGGAAGCAGCATTTCCCCCTGCGGATATGGCTGTAGCTGACGAGCTATACACACGGAAGTTATTCGCTTGCGTGGCTTCTCTATGCCACGCTCGTAATAAAATAGAACCTGCCGCTGAGTTACTAGCACCATCAGCATAAGCAGCAGACACTGTAACTCTTAAATTGTCGCTTCCCGCAGAGTAGCTTGGAACAGCTAAATCTAGCGGTATCCACGCTTGAGTAGATGCACCACCTGTAGTTCCTGACCATTGTCCTACCAAAACACTTTGACTGTTTACGGTGTCGTTGTACAGAAGAACGCCGTAGGTGTTCCCAGCCGTATAAGGGTCACCTATGATTGATAAAGGCTTGCCATCGTAATCATTATGCTCCGCGCTCCAGATCATGTATTTGGGGGCGTCAGTTGCACCCAACGCAGTCTCGGTGGATGTTAAGATGTTATGAATTGTTGTTTTATAGTTGTTTGAATTACAGATTAACTTTTCTAGTGACCCATATCTAATAGGAAGCAACCCTTCTCTGGAAAGAGTGGGAGTGAACCAAAGGTTGTTAGCACTTACCTCTCTAGTCGAACCAAGATAACCAGAGTCAACAAGCGCTCCAGCATTATCCGGCCCATAGTACGCACTAACGCTGGTTGTGTCATCCGTAAGATTGTTCAAAGGAGCAATACCCGGCTTTTTTAAACCCGATTCGTATACATCCTCAATAAGTTGAGCCGGGTCTGATTGCAATAGTATTGGGCCGTCGTATGTACCATCTCGTGTCAAGAAATAAACACTGTCCTGAAGATACGTTACGGTCGCCCCTGTGTCAGTGTTAGCAAAATATATAATTCTGTTTTTGTTGTCGTTGTCGTCGGAAGACGAAGCGTAGACATTCCCGATTTTGAAGTTCATATTGCTTTGTAGGCTGCTCCATTGAATTTTTGCTTGGGTAATTAAATTTTTGCAAGTTACAATATTGGCTCCAGTGGTGCCTTGAGATTGAAATCTAGAATGAGCGTATCTAGCATTTCCGTAGTCTCCACCAATGTAGGGAAACGTGGTGTTGCTGCCGGGATATTGATCGGGATAAAGTATGAAACCTCGATCGTTGGATGATGTGTGAGAAAAGAATACATGATCTGTGGCCTCTCCTCTTGCTTCACTTTGAAAACCGTAAAACTTCACCTCATTATAGCGACCGCTACTATCCTTTGATGTGTGGCAAGTAACGCAACGCTCTAAATCGTATTGAGTTTTACTATTATCACTATAGTTTATAGCAAGATATTTATAGCTGGCCGTGTGGTAGGGTTCAAAAATACTGTAGCCATCTTGAGCGGTTGTGCTTGTCCATCCAGCGGTCAGCTTTACTTTATTCGCCATCGAAAACCAGTAGTAACTGGTGCTACCCATATTAATAGGGTTAGCGTAAGTATCTTTTAGTCGGAATATTTCTATACCCGCATCGCTCGCGCTATTATGGCCTAACTGTAAGTCAACTACCGCGTATAAAAACGGTGATATCGCACTGTAGAGGTTTGAGCTATCGCTTGTGTATTTAGCTGTGAACCACAAAGGATGCGACCAGCCGGGCAGATAGCTAGATATGACGCTGTTCTGGATAGCAAAAAGACTCGATTTTGTGGCAGATATTGTAGCGTCAAAGCTGCTATTGCCGGTTACGGGTTGTAGGTGACCGTCAGTGTCATTATACGCACCGCCGTTATGATAAACATTGCCTTTACTTTCAAACAAAGTGGCAAAGGGAAGACCTTTAAATCTTACCTCATCGCCGTCTGATAACGTCGTGCCGTTGATTGTAGTTATGGTGCCACTACTGCTAGTAACGCGAAAATTTAAAAATGAAAAGGGCGCAGCGTATGAGCCATCTTGAGTACTGGTATCTGTAGTGCCATTACCCTGTGTAGTTGCTTCAAGAAACGGGTCTAGCCAATAGGTTGCCATTACCTTTTACCAAGCCATTCTACAAAGGCATCTTCACAGGCTTCACAAATGTCTTCTATATTCCACACAGGTCCATCAGGATCGACGCAATCTTTTATAACTATAATTTCTTCCTCACCCTTTTCGTCTTTACAAACTATCCCCACAACAGGCATGGGTGCATCTAAATATTCATAGCCCTCTACCTTTTTGACCTTCATAGCTTACCCCGTAACAAAATAAATGGTATTTGAATCTGGACTACCGGGAAGAGATGAAACAACAGAAACGTGATAATTGTCCACGGTATCTGCGTTGCTGCCGCCACCTCCGCCTATGCCTAAATTACTTGGCGTAATCTTTTTAAGAACGCCATTGTCATTAACAAGAACATGATCGGCATCGGACGAACTTGTTGTTGTAGCAGGTGCGTCTGCGTTGGCAGTACCTATCAGAGTGCCTGTAACGGAGGGCAGTGTGGAGGTTACATTACCTGCAAAGTCTGAGTGTGCGGGAGCTTTCAACGCTGCGTAGTGGGCATTTGCGCTTTCGCAGTAAAGCCGTACTTCGGATTGAGTGCCGCCGTTTTTCAGAGCAATAACACCACCTTCAGTTTCTAGGTGATCACTAGCATTTAGAAAAACAGCCTTTTCGGCAGGCTGCGTACAAAAGATATCGCGTGTGCCGGATGTCCAGTTTACAGCGCTGTCGCTGTTGCTGGATTGGAGAATCGTTGTACGGGCTAGTGTCGTACCAGACGCGGTATACGTACCGATGCCCACCTCGAAATCGGTGCCATCTGTACAACAGTAATACGTGGTGTTGGAATTACCAATGACGGCGAATGACTCAAACCCCGTAGCGGCACCGCCTAAAGTATATGTGCCTGTGCCTGTGGTGGTGGTGGTTTCCTTTATTCTATCAGCAAGAACAAGTGCCATTAGATACCTCCACCTAGTCGATACGAATTATTGCGCTGGCACCATTTGTTCCTACTGCTGGAAACTGAATTACAAGATCGCCAGACGATGCTGAAACACCAGAGCCACCAAAAGCTATGACAGCTATGGCCTTGTTGCCATTTGACGCATTGTAGATAATACAACCCTGTGCAGACACAGTAACATTTGAAAATGTTTCATCAGCAATATCTACGTATGCGCGGTTGCCTGCCTGACTGGTGGTGACCGTGATGCTATCTAATACCTGTCCACCAGCCGAATAGTTCGTTCCAGACGCTTCGTCGCTGTTGCCGGTAACATCAGAATAATTCGTTGTGGTCGCGTTGTAGGTGCCAGACTCGCTTGTCTTGATAAGCGCAACCTTTATCGAATCACTGGCAAGGTTGTGACCCTCTTGCAAGAGTTCACCCTTGAAGCTGTTACATAGGGCCGTCGTGATAGTCATCTTACTTCAGTTCGATGGTTAGATTTCCTGCATTAATGCGGAAGATATCGCCACTGGCGATAGTCTTATCGGCGTCCAACTTGCCAATGAACAAGACGTTACCACCAGATCCAAGAACGTCTAAACTGTTGCTTACGTGCGTGGCTATGAACACATGGGTAATCGTGTTGTTTGTTCCGCCAGATGCTGGAAAACTAAGATCAGCAGCGGTTGTACAGGTTTGAGTATCTGCTGTGTCAACGGTCAGAGTCCAGCCCGAGGCCGCAACCTGTTGTCTTGCATAATTTGTAAAGGTAGCCTCAGTGATTGAAGGCGTCCCAGACTCACCCGTTGAATCGCCAAAGTTAGTTACCGCTGTTGCCAGCCCAACAAAAATGTTATCGCCCGGTGAGCTAAAGGAAGCGGCATTGTTTTTGAAAATAAAGCTAAGAAGCCTGTTTTCCAAAAAACTGGTTGCTGCATTTGCTGTTGCCATCGTTTCTACTCCTTATGTGCGGGGGCGTTCTGGCAAACCCCTACGGTAAGAGTCGCTGTTCTCTCTAGCTTCTCCAAGATCCTTAAAGCGAGTTACTGCTTCAGCAAATTGTTTTTCGTAGAGCTGAAGTATGTCGGGTTCGCCTTTCATGTAAATATACGCTTCATACAAGGAACCGTAAAGCAAAGCGTTGGGAGCGTTAGTGCTCAACCATGTGGTGCCGCTCTCTGCCCCGGCGGTTAAAGATGTTGGCCGGTAGAAATAATGAAACTCACAAACATAGTTGCTGTCCGGAGTCGGACCCAAAATCATATTATCAACGTCGAAACGTGCGTAAAAACGTGGAGTCCCTGTTGTTGCAGAATTTGGATTAAACTCTTGAATAAAATTAACATCTTTTTGCAGTAAAAATTCTTTGTTACTGCCGTTCGTAATGGATAAAGAAAAAGAAGCTAAAAAATCTGTCGGCAAGGCTAGGAAAGGGTCATTCTGCGAAACAGCACTCGTGGCATTCTTGCGGAAATATTCTAGATCAACGAGGTAAAAGAGTCGGTCCTCGGCGGCGCGAATGAAGTCATCAAGATTTGATACAAAAGTAGTTTCAGTATTATCTGTATACTCTTGTATGGCTGTTTTTAATTGTGCGAACGTATACGCCATTTATGCCTCCAAGGTCACCGGCCCGGCAGTCGCATTTTCACCTCCCCCGCGTTGACCACCCGTGGTGGCTGTACCGGAGGATGCCGTAAACGTGTAGGTGTCGGTATCTGTAACCGTGATCGAATAACCTGAACTATTTTCAAGAACAGCGCTTGTAAACCCATCAAATCCATTTACCTTTCTAAAACGAACGGTGTTTCCCGTGGTCCGGCCATGACTGACCTCTCTCACCGTAATAACTGCACTCCCCGAAGACCCCGATGTAAACGAATCTTTTACCAAAATGCGTTCTAGCGCGGGTTCTGTTCTATCCGGCCTAGCGTCAGCTAAAGCTTCTGGGTCTGTCCTAGAACGAAAAGGTCCCAACTGTTCATGCTTAGGCTCAAACTCGTCCTTGCTTACAAGAAGGCCGTTCCATTCTCGGCGCATGTCTTTGTACCGATATCGAAGCCCGGATCGATCCGATACAGCGTAAGCATTTTTTCCCGTAGCAAACTTTGACATCAATTCACCCTGAAGTATTGATAGTTTGGTACGACATTATAAGACGCACGATCTCGGTCCTCAGTCATAGCTCGCTCAAACTCTTCTTCATACACCGCTTTCAAAAGTTGAATACGGTCTGGAGCTCGCTTTATAGAGATATAGTAAGCTAATCCTGCGGCAAGACAGGGGTAGAAACGAAAAGGAACCTCTACGGTATTAGTTGCAGAATCTGCATCATCCATACGGGTCAAAGCGTTGTAATGAATGACATCCGTGCTATTTTCGGGAGTAGGCCATAATTTCAAAGAAGGCGTGATCTGTCGATCTAAGAAAAACTGAGCAGGACGACCTTTTGTAGTTTTTGTAGGAATATTCTGATAAGCATCCCGACTGATGCGCTCCAGCGCAAAGTCTGTGCTGCTACGGCGAACAACAGCAGACAAAATGTCAATCACATCAGTTCCCAACGAATAAGCAGAGGTGCCTTCCGTAACAGTTTGTGTGCGCTCTGTAATAGTCCATTGATTTAAACCGCGATTGGCCCACTCGGCCAACATCAGATTCAAAGACCGCCGCGCTGTCTTGAGGTCGTAACCCGTGCGAACCTCAAGCCCACATCGCTCAAAAGCCTCTTCGACATAGTCAGCAACGTCTAACTCAAAATTTGTGCTACCCGAAGTTGCCATCACTTTTTCTCCGCATACAGATTATCAAAAATCTGATTTACGTCCATGGTATAGTCTAAATCCGATTTTGAATAGTGTATGTGTTGAGACGGTAAAAAGTCGGGTGGACCATCCCCTGTTTCAAACCAAGCAGGGTGTGTTACTCGCACACGATTGTTAGGCAGCGCAACGATATTGCCT
>TARA_R100000388_G_scaffold72672_2_pt1 | contig 10122 bp, 15 predicted proteins | sample TARA_R100000388 | Tara Oceans TARA_R100000388 (sample SAMEA2620360) | marine metagenome | biome: marine biome (ENVO:00000447); feature: surface water layer (ENVO:00002042); material: "saline water (ENVO:00002010), including plankton (ENVO:xxxxxxxx)" | depth 5 m | reverse complement strand
AAGGGTGCAAAAGGTTCTAAAGGAGGCTGGGTTGATTGCAACGCTCCCGACGGAAAAGGAGGATACAAGTCCTGCGGTCGAGGAAGCGGAGAAAAAAGAAAGCGATACCCCGCCTGTCGCCCCACACCTTCGGCTTGTAAGGAACGAGGAAGAGGAAAATCATGGGGAAAGAAGGGATCTAAGCGAAAGCGAAATGAAGAGCTTCTCCGAGCGATGGTTAGAGAAGAAACACAGAAGACAATCTTCGGTCAGACAATCTCAGAAGGACTTGCGTTTCACATTGATAATGACATGCCTATTAGGGATAATGTTTATCGCCACGGTACTAGCAGATATTTTTCTCTCATAAATGAGGCAAGAGATCTCTGGAAAGAAGGTAAATTAAATCTTGATCAAGAAGATGTAGAAATCATGGAGTCTGATCTTGGACACTTTGATAATTTCGCAGGAAAACAAGTTCCTCTTGATTTTCCAATGATGATCGAAGAGTCTCTCGATGAAGCAAAAAAGAAAAAGAAGAAAGATCCTCCAATCGGAAAGCCAAAAAGAAACACTGGATCTGGAAAGAAATATGTTGTGTATGTCCGCAATCCAAAGACAGGCAAGATTAAAAAAATTACATATGGCGATAAGAAAGGTGGTCTTGAAGGCAATTGGAATAGTGCAGAAGCACGAAAGTCATATGCTGCTCGACATCGCTGTGCCGATAAAAAAGATAGAACTAAAGCAGGATATTGGGCTTGCCGTGCTCATAAAGACTTTGGTAACAATGTACCGGGGAGATTTTGGTAATGGCTGCAATTACAAAAGATGATTTATGGAAAGCATTTTCGCTGATTATGTCTGCATTGGTTTTACCTCTTGCAGGTTGGGTTTGGAATACCAATGTAAAAGTTGCCGAATTACAAAATGATCTTGGAGATGCAGAAAAAGAAATCGCTGAATTAAAAAGCGAAGGTTTTGAAGGTCGAATGATCGGAATGGAAAAAGACATGGAGTGGATGAAAGCAACACTCGGTCGCATCGAGAAGGTCATAACACAATGATATTGTTTTTGTTTGCATGTGCCGCTCAAGCAGACGAACTTGCTCTTGAAGAGCCAACTGAAATTGTTGAAATCAACAATACAGACATACCACAACATCCTGAAGATCGTTCTAAAGAGCAGATTATGATTGACATGTTATCTATCGAACTTTTCTTGACCGATAAAAAGAATTTTAAATTGTATTGCAACGGGATGGAGTGGGAACAGCCACCTATCAAGATTTATAAAAAAGAGTTGGTCTCGCAACTTCCTGTTAAGTGTCAAGAAAAAATCCCAGAGCCCGAACCAGAAGAGGAAAAATGAGCGACTTTCCATTTAAGGAAAAGCAAATAGCAGAAAATGTTTTTCTTCGCTATTTTGATCATAATATTTTATCTGAGGAGCTTATCTGGCATCGAGATAGAGAAGATCGAATTGTTGAAGTCATACAATCCGATAATTGGTATTTCCAAAAAGATGATCAAGTTCCTTTTAAATTAGAAAAGGGCATGAAGTTCTCAATTCAAAAGATGCAGTATCACCGCTTGCTTCGAGGCAAAGGTGATTTAGTAATAAAAATAACCAAATATACTTGACAGATTAGATTCACCGTGATACAATATATACATCACAAGGAGTCACAATGAATTATAATCTAGGATATGCATGCATCAACATGGCACTTTCTTATCCAGAAAAGGGTAAGGAACGAATTACCACAAATCGAGGCATGATAAAGCGAACTTTTCAGCAGAAAGGTCTTCCCTATGCTTCAGCCCTTACACTTCAAAACACCAAGGATCTTTTGAAAATATTGCAATGGAATGAGAAGCATGGTATCAAATTTTATCGCATGTCCTCTGACATTGTTCCATGGGCTTCAGAATATGATTTGAAAGAATTGCCTGATTTTGATGCTATTGAAGAGGCATTATACGAAGCAGGCCTCTATGCTGCTGAACATGACATGCGAATTACAACACATCCCGGTCATTTTAATAAATTAACCTCACCAAATGAAGATGTCATCAAGCGAACCATTCGTGATCTTGAGATTCACGGTGAAATATTTGACCTTATGTGTCTTCCAAAAACTCACTTTGCAAAGATAAATATTCATGTAGGTGCTACTTATAACGATCGTCGAATGGCTCTCGATAATTTCTGCATGAATTTCGAGCTTTTGCCTGAATCGGTTCGTTCTCGTCTAACTGTCGAAAACGATGACAAAGCATCACTTTATTCAACAAAGGAGTTATATGATGAAGTCTATAGTCGTATTGGTGTCCCTATTGTCTTTGATTATCACCATCATAAGTTCTGCACCGGAGGTCAATCTGAAGGCGAGGCCGTTCATTTGGCTGCATCAACTTGGGGCGACATTCGGCCTGTTGTTCATTATTCTGAATCTCGGGCTCATGAGTATAATGATGCTTCTATAAAGCCTCAAGCACATTCTGACTCATATATAAATCCAATCAATCTTCACAATCTTGAATTGGACATTATGTTAGAAGCAAAGCACAAAGAAATCGCATTGTTCAAAATGCGAGAACTGATGTCTGGTTAATTCATGATCGGGCATTATTTTATTATAATTCAAGATGATGGTATCTTCAAACGAGGAATGCAATGTTATTGTTTCGCTGAAACAGAAACACACTTATTTCTATTTTTTCGTTGTGCCATTATTGGCGATATTCACGAAGTAAAGTTACCAAAAAATAAATGCTTTTTATTAAAAAGGTTATAATTTACTTGACAATATTGCTTTAATATGTTATAATATATAAACTAAAGGTTAATACAAACAAATACAGGAGACCCTATGAACCAAAATAAATTAGAGCAAATCGCTGAGCGATGGAAAGGCAAGAGTGGTGGACCCGAAGCAGAAACCACAATCGCAGATTCAAAATTGGATAAAAATTGTGTCCATGTTTGGTCTTGTACATCAGATGTCGCAAAAATTATTGACCGCTGTGGTACTGCTATTAAAAAAATCAATGAAAATGAAGATGGTGTATCTTTTGAAATTGATCGTTCTGCCTTTCGTGGAGCACCTTATGCTTTTAAGGTTTTGAAATGAAAAATATTGTCCTGTATGATATGGATGGAACTTTGACTCCCCCTCGTCAATCGTTGGAAGAGTCTTTGATTCCTATTCTGGAGAATCTATCTGAGGTATCTGAAATTGGAATTGTAACAGGATCTGATTTTAATTATCTCAAGCAGCAAGTTGGAGCACTGATTGATCACCCTATAATAAGAAAGAAGTTGCATCTTCTTCCTTGTAATGGGACTAAGCACTATTGTCCTCCTAAAAACAATGAAAATCATCAACTCGTATCATCAAATGATATGTTAAAAGAACTTGGACGGCACCATTTTCAACGGTTGATGTTAATACTTATTGAACAACAATCCAATTTTGCTACTGATAGATTCCCCCTTACAGGACACTTTATTGATTATCGTGGCTCAATGATTAACTGGTGTCCTATCGGTCGTAATGCAACCACTGAAGATCGTCAGTTTTTTGTTGAGTATGATACATCTTTTGAACCTAGTTTAAGAGAAAGATATATAGGAAGATTGCAACATTATATAGATCTTCAAAAAATTTTAAATGTTGAAGTAAAACTCGGTGGTGATACTTCTTTTGATATTTTCCCAACAGGTTGGGATAAAACATATTCCATTAAGCATTTCCCATTTTACAATCACTGGTTTGTAGGTGATCGTTGCGGACACAATGGTAATGATAAAGAGATTTATGATTTTCTAAAGCAACAAAATCGAGCATATGAAACTCATTCTCCAAAACAAACTGGCGAGATTACAAAGGCAATTATAAATGAAATACAAGACCTTTTCTAGAGAAGAAATATCAGATTTCTTGACCGATGGTATTCCAATGCCAGAGTCTGCCATACTAGATGACAATACTATTGATTTTTATTTTGAAGAATTAGAATCTTTCATAAACTTGGCCGACAATGAATTCGAAGCAAAAAAAACTGCTGATCTTGAAATAACCATATTGATTGATGATTTAGAATTTATTATTCTTCGCCATGTTGACAAAAAAGTATTTATTTTTCTCGCCAATACAAGGCCTGATATGATTGATACAATGACTTCTGATGAAGCATCTGATATTGTTGGTATTGTTTATGGTGTTACAATCTATAATCAAAAGTGGGATAAAGTAAACGAATTAGTTGAAGATTTCATTCAAGATTTTGCTGATAATATAGAATATAATGCCACAAAAGAAAAACTTAAAATGGATCCAAAGGTGTTAGAAAAATTAAATAAATCACCTATTCAGTATCCAGAAAAAACTATGAAAATCAAAGACTTTGAAAAATATTTTAAAAAAGACAAGGACAAAAAATATGGATGATTGGACAATTGCAAAATTATATCTTTTAGTTGCACCATTTATATTAGTCGGTCTTACTGCTTTTCTAGCTTGGAAAATAAAATAAGCACCTATGGCTCAACTGGATAGAGCATCGGCCTTCTAAGCCGAGGGTTGCAGGTTCGAGTCCTGCTGGGTGTACCTTCTTTAATAAAATAGATTCCATAAGGAGAATAAAATGGAAAAACAACAGATTTCAAATTTTTGCTATGTAGCATCACTAGCATCTGTCGTCGTATCAATATTTACATGGGTAATGATTTCACCAGAAGATCCAGCACATGGTGAAAGATTTGCTCTTTTTATCGGCCTCTGGGCTCCTACCCTAATGGGTATGGCAAATCATCATAAGGAATAAGTAACATGAATTTAGTTGAATTTATCTTTGCATTTAGTGCTGTATTTGGTAGTACCTTGATGCATTTTCTTTGGACAAGATTTGTTTACAGAATCGAGAATTCAGATTCCAAAGACATTAATGAAAATGAAGTAATAACAACTTAAGTTGTTATGCTTTTCATTTATAATTCAACTAAATGAATCGATGTCTTTATAGATTATCGTTGTTTTCGGGTTCAAATTCTTCTGGGTGTACCATTTCAATTTGCACTACTTATATTATGCGAGGATAAGAATATGAAAGTATTTTATTTAAACAGAGTTGAAGACGAATCTGGTATTTCTGGAACCGGAAGGGTTGCACAAGGCTTTATTTTTGATAATGGTAAAGTTGCAATAACATGGCTCTCAGAACATCCATCTGTTACAGTATATGATAATATTGGTGAAGTTCATGCAATTCATGGCCATGCTGGTAAAACAGAAGTAATCATGGAACCAGATTTTAAAAGAGCATTTGGTGAACTTAAATCATTTATTGATAACTTTACATTAGAAGAAATCGTTACATCGAAGATTGGGCCGGAGACAGCAGCGGGTAAACTGCTAACTAAAAACTAGTTACAATATGAAACTATACTCTCTCAAACTTGATGCTTCATGGAGACCAATAGAAATCATTGATTGTTATAAAGCATTCAGCATGTGCAGAAGCGGGAGAGCTAATGTTGTTGAGGACTATGATGTTAGGGCTCATGGTAATTCCATGTTTCCTGCCGTCATAGTCCTTAAGTCGTATGTGCGAAAACATGATTTTGTATTAAAATGTAATAGACGAAATGTCTATGCGAGAGATAATTATACATGTCAGTATTGTTCATATAAAGCAAAAAATAGAATGGAACTTACATTAGATCATGTGATACCTAAATCACGAGGAGGACCAAAAACTTGGGACAATATTGTAAGTTCTTGCCATAAATGCAACACTTTTAAAGGTGCTAGAACACCTAAAGAAGCAAATATGAAATTACTGAATAAACCTCGGAGACCAAGAGCAACATTTATTGACTATTATGCTCTTAAAAATATACCAAATGAGTGGTCTCCATATGTTTACTTGTCAAGGAGCAAAAATGAGTGAAAAAAGAAAGGTAGTCGCTGTTTCTGGTGGCTTTGATCCTGTCCATATTGGACATGTTCAGATGATTGAAGAAGCCGCCGAACATGGTGATGTAATGGTTATTATTAATTCAGACGAATGGCTTTTGAGAAAGAAGGGTTATATCTTTATGCCTTGGGAAGAAAAAGCTTATATTATGTCTCAATTTAAAGGTGTCACTAAAGTGGTTTCTGTCGATGATTCAGATGATAGTGTTTGTGAAGCCCTTCGAACCCACCGCCCTGATTGTTTTGCAAATGGCGGAGACCGAAAAAAAATAAATACTCCAGAAATGGATGTCTGCGAAGAACTAGGAATTGCCATGATGTGGAATGTCGGTGGCGGAAAAATTCAATCTTCATCAGACCTTGTAAACAAAGCAAAATGGGGAAAGATGGTTATTAATGGTGTTGAAATCTAATTAAAGCATCTGGGAGCCATGCTATGAAATTAACCAAACGACGAATTAAAGAGATCATCAAAGAAGAGATGGAACTCGCAAGCTCTAAGATGGATCTTAAAACAAAAATGAAAGATCTGTCTACAGCCTTAGCGGATAATAAGTTTAAAATTGAACCCGCCGAAGCAGAGGAAGTTGATCGAATGATAACTCGTATTTTGGCCGCTGCATCCGCTGAAGATATCTCTACCACTGATCTCAGAAAAGCAAATCAATATGTTGAAAAATTTCTCAATGTTGATACATTGACAGAGATAACAGATGATTATGTAAAATCTAAATTTTATACTCTCGTTAAAAATGCTAATACTCCAGAAGAAAAATTAAAAGTAGCTCAAAGAATCATGTCAATATTAAAAAGCAATGATCCAGAGCAATTAAAAGCACTCTTTCCAAAAACATTTTCTGATTCTAAAAAAGATAGCTGGACCACCGATGCAAAGAAAATTGCTGATAAAGCAAATAGAATGAATCCATCAATTCTTCAAAACATTGAAGACCAAGCAGAAGAAAATGATGTTGATGGTGTTGCAGATGCAATTGGTGATGCTATTGAGACAGCCGTAGAAGATACACCAGCAGAAGCAGAAATAGAAGAACAGCCCGTTTCTGAACCTACAGAAGAGCCCCCTGAAGAACCTGCTGAGCAACCACAAGCAGATGAAGAAGGTGTAGTTGATCTTCCATCTGGAGATCAAGTTGTTCCTTCGCAATTTGATGAATTAACAGCAGAATTTAAAAAATTTGCTGACGACGATGATGGATTCATGATGAAAGCATATCTCAAAGATCAAGATGCTTCGCTTCTCGCCTTGAGATCTGCTTTGAGAAAATTTATTGGTGAAGAGGGGATTGAAAGATCACTTCGAGAACAAGAAGAAGAGCCTAATACAAATCCAGAAGATAAAACAGAAGGATCAAGAAAATCTCTTGTTAAATATGTAAGTCGTTATCGTAGAGATATGAATGATACATCTAAAGTTATGGCTCAATATATACAAGCTGCAAAGGAAGGAACATACAAAGCAGAGCCAATCCTTAACAAGCTTAAATTACAACTTCAGAAACTTCAAGACGATAATACTTTAATTATTCGTGACCTCAAAGCTTTAGCTGGTTTAAGAGAGTCATTAATTATTGAACAAGAGTCAAGAGAAGATAAAATCGCAAAAGTTCGTAAAGCTTATGATGAAATTGTCACTCTTCTTAGACCTTTGTTAAATATTTCAGCTCCAGAGCCAGAACCAGCACAACCTCCTACGGAGCCTGAGCAACAGGCCGAAGAACTTGTGCTTGAAGATGTTTATTTGGAACAAGTCAGCCCTACAGAAGAAGAGTTGCAATCTTATGCAAGTGCAGCAAAGGATGCTTTAACTGCAATTGATTCTATCAAAGGTTACTTTCGATTAGCTGGAACATTTAATCGTCCTGTTGAAGAAGTTAGGGGCGACTTTGTTGAATATATACAAGATTATAAAAATACAATGTCAGATTTGGTTTTAGATTTAAGATCTGGTGTACCGGATCAATCAAGAGCACAACAATATGCTGACTCTTTTGCTAGATTGGCAAAACAGATCCAAGAGGATTTTGGTGTCTCACCAAGACAGCCAATCAGAACACCAGAGGTAATTGTTACTGTTGATGATGAAGATGATACTGCTGCGATTAACCCAAGCCCCGAAGCTGAAAGAGTTGCACAAGACTCTCAAGACGACAGAACTGAAGTAGATCCCGATGCTACTACTTTAGCTGACCCAACTGAATTAATGAGAACTGAAATACCGGACTTAAGTCGTGAAATAACAAGACATGCTCCTAAAAAAGGACCTATTACACAAGCTGCTTATGCCTCATTAACAGAAAAAGACGAACAATTTGCTGATTATTATTCAAGATTTTTGGCCTTACTATCTGGTATAAACAGAATGAGCAAAATACCTGATGATGAACCAAGAGAAATCAGAAACTCGTTACAGCTTCTCTGGAAAGCTCTTAGTGGAGAAATCCAAGAACAAAGAGAGGACGAGAAAAAACCGAGTATTTTTAAATTGCAAGAATTAACTTATTTAATGTTTAGGCTGTTAAAAAGCTTTTCTGCTCAAACATCTGAATCAGATGTAGAAAAATTTTATAAATTATATCAGAAAGCTTTGATTTTGGTTAGAGCACTAAAAAATACTAATGATGATTTGGTATTCTTTGATGATGATGATTTCAAGAATACTGTATTAAATAATACAGAATATTTTATTATTGACCCAAGTTGGAGATCAGTTCCAACTGAGATTGAAGAATCTAAGAATCTCCTTGAGAGATTGATTAAAGAAGAATTGAAGGTGCTAAATGGCAAAAAAATGGTTCGTAATTGATACCTCTGTGTATCTATCCGATTCGGAATGCCTCTCAAGATTTGGAAACAATGATATCATTGTTCCTCTTAAGGTTTTAGAAGAAATTGATAAGCACAAAAAGCGACAAGATTCCGTTGGCTTTCATGCAAGACAAATTATCAAAACATTCGATTCTCTTCGTCGGCAAGGAAATCTCAAAAAAGGTGTCCGAATTGAAAAGGGAAAAGGACTTGTTCGCTTTGTTGGTCTTGATGAAATTGATTTAAAAGCATTACCAAAAGACCTTGATCCAAGAAACTCCGATCATATTATTCTTGCAACTGCACTTACAATAAGAGATCAGAATCCTCGTAGGAAAGTTATCCTTGTGTCTCGTGATATTAATCTTAGAGTTATTGCACAAGGAGTTGAGCTTCCGGCAGAAGAATATGAGAATATTAAGGTTGTCGAGGCCAAAGATAAAATATATACTGGTTTCGAAGAGATTGTTGTCGACGAGGAGATAATTGATCGTTTTTATGCTGGTAAGCCAATCTTTCTTGACGAAGAAGATGTATCTGAGCTCTATCCAAATCAATTCTTGATGCTTGTTTCCTCAAGCAATCCAAAGAAGACTTGTTTGGCTCGCTTCTGGAGTCATGGAACACAACTTCAAAAGATTCAGAATTATACTGATAATCTCAGATGGAACATTGTTCCACGAAACAAAGAGCAATCATTTGCATATGACTTGCTCTACAATGATGATATTAGTTTTGTCTCGCTTATTGGTCGTGCTGGCTCTGGAAAAACTCTTTTGGCAATTGCCGCCGGACTTGAACAGACAGTTGGTAACGGAAAATCAAGATACAAAAAAATTGTAATCTCCCGCCCAGTCCAGCCTCTTGGAAAAGATATTGGATTCCTACCCGGAACTCTTGAAGAAAAGATGATGCCATGGTTAAAACCAATTGGTGACAATATTGAGCATATTACCTCTGGAGAGGAAGGCAACATCATGGCTTATTATATGGATCAAGGGAAGCTTGAGGTGGAAGCCTTATCATATATTCGTGGTCGTTCAATCTCAAATGCTTATATCATTATTGATGAAGCACAGAACCTCACTGCTCATGAGGTAAAGACAATTCTCACTCGAGTTGGCGAGAACACAAAAATAATTCTTACTGGTGACATTGAACAGATTGATAACATCTACACCAACGAGACATCAAACGGACTAACCTATGCAGTTGAAAAATTTAAACACCATCCAATTGCGGGCCATGTAACCTTTAAAAAGGGAGAGCGGTCTAAGCTTGCCACCATCGCTTCACAAATCTTATAAATAATGCTTGACAAAAACTTATAATG
>TARA_R100000388_G_scaffold86930_1_pt1 | contig 10147 bp, 3 predicted proteins | sample TARA_R100000388 | Tara Oceans TARA_R100000388 (sample SAMEA2620360) | marine metagenome | biome: marine biome (ENVO:00000447); feature: surface water layer (ENVO:00002042); material: "saline water (ENVO:00002010), including plankton (ENVO:xxxxxxxx)" | depth 5 m | reverse complement strand
TTTAAATATTCAAGTGAGAACTAGCCAGGGTAGTGCTGAATCTGGTGGTACTGAAGGAGATAGTGGATCTGTACAAAATATAAAAAGTTTTGGTTATCTTTCATCTGCTACGACTTTTAATCCTGGTGGATCTAATGCTCTTTATTCTGATATGAAATGCGTTGGCTCTACAGTCTCAGAAAAAAACAATGCTTCATATTGGCTTTGGACTTCTGGTGATGATTTTAGTAGTGTAAATACACTGCCAACACCAGAAGGTGTATTTGATGATAGTCCATATCAATATAAAGTAGACACTATAACAGAAACAATTAGTAGCGCTTTTGGTGGCGGAAGTACTTTAGTTTTTGTTGATTATTGGGGTGTGCAAATTGCTCTTCATAATAACGATGGCACTTTTAGTGATCCAGGTGGAGAGCTAGGAAGTGCAGTTGACAATAATTTTTTTGATTCAACCGCTTATGACAGCGTTAGCGTTGGTTTCAATGAATTCGGGGCAGAAGTATTTATTAACTACCCGTCGGGCGTGGTAACACAATTTTCTTTAAATCCAGATAATGATATAATAAGTAAGTTTAGAGAAAATATGACAGTAGAGTTTTTTGACTCTGACAACGCACTTAACTACGCTAGTGTTAAAATAAAGAAGATATCTGGTAACACTATGATTCTTTACGATCCAATAGATGCTTCTAGTATTACTTGGTCTGATATAAACTGGGTTAGAGGTACACATCCAAGAGTTTTAAAGTTTGATAAAAACAGAATTATAACTGGAATAAACATAATAGATGATCTTTTATTTTTCACAGATGGAGTTAATGAGCCTAAAAAAATAAATATAACTAGAAGTAAAAAAGGATCTACTAACGGAATAGAATCTCATACGCAACTATATGTTACTGATGATGATAATGAATTAGTTTTAGCTGGTGATTTAGACTTTGGTGCTGACCAAACAATAATTAACAACGATGTTTTAGAAGAGCATGTTACTGTTTTAAGGCCTGCACCTAAAACTCCACCAACTATACACGCTAACGCTAGAGATATAGGAGAGTTACAGTTTACTATATCTAACACGCCGTTTATAGATAGTACTACAAGCGAGCCTTATGCTATAGGATCTGAGATACTTCTTGGTATAGATGATGAAGGCAACGTAAACACTAGCCCCTCTTTATCAGAGACAACATTTTTAGCTGGAGATGAAATTATAGTAACTGAAGAAAACTCTTTAGATTCTAACTTAGAATCTTTTAGAGTTGAGTTTGTTTCATATGTAACTGAAAATGCTTTTATTGACGTTGATACTCCTACTAATAGAATAAAAGTTAAAATAGTTACTATGCCAGAAGAGTTGGCTATTACTAATCTAGAGTGGCTTTTTAAAATAAGATTAGATAAACCAAAGTTTGAATTAAAGTTTGCTAGATTTGGATATAGATATAAATACGAAGATGGTGAGTACTCTGCGTTTTCTCCTTTCTCTGAAATAGCTTTTGACCCAGGCATATTTGATTATGATTCTGTTAAAGGTTATAATTTAGGTATGGTAAACACTATACAAAGTTTAACTATAAAAGATTTTATACCTTATTATACTGATAGAGCGTTAGATATATTAGAAGTTGATATACTTTATAAATCTACAAGCAACGCTAATATATACACGGTAAAAACTATAAAAAAAGAAAGAGATCCCGAGTGGGAATTATTTACGCCTGGCCCTGTTAGTGGTGTAGATACAATAGGAACAGGAGAGTTAGAACTTAAGTCAGATACTATACACAAAGTAGTAGCTGCTAATCAGTTGTTAAGAAACTTTGATAATGTTCCTAGAAAAGCTTTAGCTCAAGAGATAACAGCTAGTAGAGTTTTATATGGAAACTTTACTCAGGGTTTTGATATAACAAAACCAGTTAGCCTGTCACAGCTTATAACAAGTCAAGAGGTTGGAAGTCAACCAGAAAGATCTATAAAAACTTTAAGAGATTATAAAGTTGGTATGGTATTTGGTGACAAGTATGGTAGAGAAACGCCTGTTATAGAATCATCTAGCGTCACAGGCACGGCAGAACTTGGATATTCTGCTATATCTAACGATCTGTATGTTGATAAAAGTTTTTGTGCATTAGCTAATAAAATAAAAGTACAACAAAGTTGGGATAATCCTTTGTCAAATAATAACCCTCTAGACTCTATGGACTGGATGAGTTACGTTAAGTACTATATAAAAGAAACTAGCAATGAGTACTACAACCTGGTTCTTGACAGGTGGTACTATGCCAGAAATCAAGACAATATATGGCTGTCGTTTCCTTCTGCTGATAGAAATAAAGTTGATTTAGAAACTTATTTAATACTTAAAAAATCTCATGGCGAACCAGCTGTGCCTGTATTAGATGAGGCTAGATATAAAATAATAGATATAGATAATGAAGCACCTGATTTTATAAAAATAGATCATCGTAAAATGGGTGTTTTAAAGTTAGGGCAAGGTACTCACGTTAACGGTACGGATGAACCAAACTTCGATAACATTGGTTTATTTACAGACACAACCTTAAGTCCTAATACTTCAGAGCCAAATAGATTAACTGATCCAGATACAACTGAAATTATAATACCTGCTACATTTGCTAATGGAGATGATGGAGGATTTTTAGATAATTATGGGCTAACACAAAGAGGTCAATTAAAAGTTAGAGTTGTTGGTAGAACTATAGTTTTAAATGGAACTACAGACACATTTGTAAATGAGTTAAATAGTGGGGACTTTTTAAAAGTTAATCATTTTTATAAAAAAAATAACGGTGATTTAGTTGTTACTGTAGAAAAATCATTTGGTGATACCGCTAATATGCTACAGGCATTTATAAACGCTGGCTACCCTATTAACAACCAAGCAGGTAATTTAAATGATCCTAATAGTGGAAATGACTTACAATACTTTTTAGAATTTAAAGAAGAAGTAGTAGAAAATAAACCTGAGTTTGATGGTAGATTTTTTGTTTTAATAGAAAAAGATTTTTCTATAGAAGAACACGTTGAAAAGTTTTCAGGAGCGTTTGTAAATTTTGTTCCAACATCTGAATTTAAAATAGGTTATATTGATACTCAGCAAACAAATCCTGCCGAATCAGGACCTTTTTCTGAGGGTGGCGAAGATGCTGCTGGTAATCCAGGCGTCGTATATCCTGGCACTGTTAGCGGGTGGAGTGATGCTGATCCAACACAGCCTCACGAGTGGTGGGGTTGGGGTAAAATTCCACTAGATACTACAAACAACACTCCTCTTATAAATTTTTTCGCAATGGGATGTAGTGTGGATGGAGGTTATGCTGGAAGTGGTAGTAATACAGAGTTTGGTCTTTTAAAACACACTAGAGAGTATTGGGAGGAACATAAAGATTGGCATAGTGACAGCCTTGTTGATGAAGTTGGTTTTAATACAGGTAAAGATACTATTGGTGGTAATTTTCATAGAGTGTTTTTAGATGGTGCTAGAGCTCATAGGTTTGAGATGAACGAGTTTAATGAAAATGGCGTGGGTTATGATTACAATGCTGATCAAGGTGATTTTACGAATCTTGGTAATGCTTACTGGAGAAATGATGATGATTTATATAACACTGGACAATTTGGATCTGTAGGAGTATCTTGGTATAACTACAAGCCGACAGCTTTAGATCAAGGCGGTGCTGAAGACGGAACTATGGGTAGAATGATATGGAGTAAGCAAAACCTCGGATCGCAAGCAGATGATGCAAATTGGGGTGACGCTGGCCAAAACATATTTGAAGCAATAACAACAGAAGGGACATACTTTCAATTTAAGCAAGATAAGTCTAATATAACAGACCCTAATTTTCCAGAAGGAAAACCTCACGTTTATCAAATAATACATAGAGACGTTGAAGACTCTAGTATACTAATACCACCAGACAGAAGCGTTAGAGTTAAAAATTATGGAAGGTATAATGTGAACAATGATTTTTACGCTACTGGTACCGGTAATAAAGACATAAGTACTGCCACAGAGTTTTGTGGAGACGAGGGTATATCTAGTGGAACTTTTGGCGGTGAAAATAGTATTTGGAATAGTGGAACCTGGTTATCAGAGTTAATTGCTAGTATTGGGACTGATCCATTTGCGGATGCCAACGCTGATATATTAACTTTTAATGTAAGAACTAATGACAACGGTGATGATTGTTTAGTAGACAAGCACAAGAGACAAAGAACTTGCGGTTTTTGTGAAAATGATGACGAATATTGCCAAAGAACATCTGTTAGATTTGAGTTTAGAAAAATAGATCCTTTAACAGGTGAGCTAACTAATCTTGGCATGGAAAATCTAGACGTGTTTGATCCACGTGGTTATGCTAAGCATGATGGTACTGTTGGTAATATACAAATACAAATATTAAAAAGAACTAATAATCCTGAAGAAATAATAGTACCTGAAGCTGATAGAGCTGTTTGGGAGACTGAGCCTAAAGAAGGTACTGAATTAGATATTTATTACGAAGCTACACACGCTTTACCTATGAAATTAAATAAAGGAAATACATTAGCATTTGCTCCATTAAATTCTAAAGTAGGTTTATTAAATTCTAATTCAAATGGTATTACTGTATCACAAAGTTTTACTGACACAGCTTTTGTTTCTAATGTTCACTACACTTCTGATAGTTCAATTATAGAAATTTCACAAGGTAATCCATCAGGCTTACTTGTAGAAGGAATAAGTATAGGTAGTTTAATTACATTTACTCACAAAAGTGGTTTAGTAACAAGGGCTGTTGTCGAAGATTTTTATAAATTTGACACTAACAACGTTACTTTAATACCTCAAACTGGAAGCGTTACGGTGGCTATTACCCTAAATAATGATGGCACCGCGGTTAGTTTTAATAGCATTAACGCTGGTGTAGTAGGTGAATTATTAGATTTAAGTTCATTATCATTAGGTATGTCAATCACTGCGGAGAGTTCTTTGTTTACTGTTCCTAGTGGAATATTTATAGAAGATTTACCTGGTGACGCTGGTAACGCAGAGGGTATAGTGCTTAATGATATGAGTTGGTTAACTCCTGGAGAAACATTTAGTTTTGCTTTTGATTCTGGTGGAGTTGTTTTAAACATTCCCGCCGCTTTAACTTTTACTCAACCAACTGGTTATTATAAGATAAACTCTAATGTGTATACTCAACCAGTGGAACTTGGCTGGCACAATTGCTACTCATTTGGTAATGGCGTGGAGTCAGACAGAATAAGAGATGATTTTAATGCTCCTCAAATAGATAATGGCGTTAAAGTATCTGCTACAGTAGATAACTTTGGTGAAGAAAATAAAGCTAGTAGTTTAATATTTTCAGGATTATATAACACAACGTCCGGTGTTAATGATTTAAATGAGTTTAACATGGGCGAAAAAATAATTAAAGATTTAAATCCTGAATATGGCTCTGTGCAAGCTTTAAAAACTAGAGCTTTAGCAGGTTCAACAGATGTTGTAGTTTTATGTGAAGATAGAATATTAAAAGTTTTATCTAATAAAGATGCTGTTTTTAATGCAGATGGTAATCCTCAGTTAGTCGCAACTAATACTGTGTTAGGTCAAGTTTCTACTTTCGTTGGTGAGTATGGTATTTCTAAAAACCCAGAGTCTTTAGCGTCAGATCAATATAGATTATACTTTACAGACAAGCAAAGAGGTGCCGTTCTTAGGTTATCAATGGATGGCTTGACTCCTATATCTAACGTAGGTATGAAGCAGTTTTTTAGAACATACCTAGCAACCACTTCATCTACTGATAAATTTATAGGTAGTTTTGATCAAGTTAATGGAGAATATAATTTAACTTTTGATCAAGGTTTGCCAGATGAAAGCGGACCTACTATTTCTTTTAATGAAGGTTCTAAAGGTTGGGTTAGTTTTAAGTCATTTAAACCAGATCAAGCCCTTTCTGTTTCCGGTCAATATTTTAGCTGTGATGGCCCTATATTAAGACAGCATTATTATCAATTTGCAACTGGATATTTAAGTCCATGCTCAATAGATGTGGTTTTTAATGATATGCCTAGTTCTGTAAAATCTTTTAAGTCTATAGTATACGAAGGAACTCAAGGTAGAGTGTTACAAACTAATAATAGTTTTACAGACTCTGAGTATCAAAAGCAAGAAATTGCTAACAACTTTTTGTTTCAAAAGTTTGGCTGGCAAGTTTCATCATTTACTACTGATTTAACCGGAACATCTTCTCAAAAACAATACTGGGTTCCAGAGTTTGTTGAAAGAGAAGGAAAATGGTTTAATAGAATAAGTAATAAGTCTGGAGATACGAGTAATCCATTTCAAGTTGATTCAGATTTATTTACTGTTCAAGGAATTGGTAAGCCAACTTCTGTGGTAGACCCAGATGACATTCCTACTCCTGAAACGTATACATTTACAATAGAAAACGATACTAACGATGACCCTAACGCTGCTGGGCAAGATAGCAGTGGTAATTATTATTAACATATGTCAAGCTATTTAGAAAACTGTACTATAACATCATACTCAGCTACAGAAACTGTAGGAGATAATATATTTGGAGAAAATACTTTAGAGACGCAAACACTTCCTAATTGGTTTCCAGATCAACTTACTGCGTCTCCAGGTGTTTACTATTTAGTAATAGAACCTTTTGCGGATTATTATATAAAATCAAATATGTTAACAATACAACCTGTTTCAGCAAGCGGAGTATTAACAACAAGTACAGCTTCTAATCTATATATTTCGCCTAGTTTTTTTAATAATGAAAATCTTCAAGCTTCTATAAGTAGTGGTTATTATAGCTTTGGGCAAAACTTTGATACAGCTGTAGAAAGCCTAGAATCTTTTGATACTATTGAAGAGGCTAGTTGCGATAATAAAATAATATTAAAAGTTACTTTAAAGCAAGGCTTTGTTATGCCTGCTTATAATTTTACTATAAAACTAAATCTTAATTTACAAGCCCAGCCTTGCCAAGATATAGTTGAAGGCGCTACACAATCTGATAATTCTCTACTTGGATTTTCTATGTATTCACTGCACATAAGTAATTATATTGACGACTTTGATCTCGATTTATTTATAGCTAAATACCATGAATCTGCTTCATACGCTAATAGCCCATATAATTTTCATCAAGGAGATTTTTATGGCACAAGTAACGTAGAGCTAGTTGATTATGATCCTGACGGTGATTGGAGTAACGGTGAGCTTGAGGGTCAAGAATATAATTATCAAGCAGCGCCGTGCTTACAAAGTTTTCAACCAACTTGCTATACACAGTATGCGAATAATATTACAGAACTAGGATATAATGACCCTTCTAATGCTAATAATTTAACAACAACATGTGGGTCTATAGCTGCTGGTCACGCTGAGAGTAATACTCAAGCTAGTATACAAAATGGTGGTCAGATATCAACGTATCACCCAAACTCTGGCGCTACTACGCTACCAGGTGCTACCTCACTTATATATAAACATAACTATGTATACGGGGCTTTTAGTCAAACCACTAGTAGTCCAGCGTATTTGTCAAATGGTATTATAAGTCCAGGCTCTACAGTTCTACCAAATTATTTATCGTGGTACGTTAGCTTGGGTACTAACACTAACTGGGCCATACAAGATGATGTGTCTTTTGTCAATGTTTGGAAAATAGTAACTCATTTTATGCTAGATGGATTTCCAAATCAATTTTCAACCGTAAGTAATAATAGTGATTGTCCTTCTGAAGATCTTTATACAGCTCTTATATCTGAAAAAGATTCTAATGGAGATGTAATAAGTAATGATAGTCATTTAGATATAAGCAATGTCGAGTTATTTCCTGTAGACGAGCAAACCGTACAAATAAAAATTCCTTTTAGATCAGATTTAAGTTATAATATATTTCAACCAGGAAGTACAAACTTAGCGCAAAAGCAAACTTTTATATATGTTGAACTATTACCAAATGTCCCTTAATTATGTTAAACAAAACAACAAACTTATCACTAAAGTTAACTTGCAGCACAGCTTTTGCTTCTATAAATTATACAGGCCTAGCTGTTCCACAAAGCTTTAAAGTTGTAACTAACAGTAATACGCTAATGTCTAGCGTTCCTTCTTCAGGTATAATAACTAAAAATAACACAAGTGGCGTGTCTACAACTAGACTTAATGCTGGCACTATAAACTCTCAACATAACGCGGTGTTTAATAGTATAATACCTTACGGTGAAAAAGTTTCAATAGGTAGATTTGTGTTAAGTGCTAACAGCGGGTTTAAGATTTTAAATAAACCAGTGTTATTGATAAAGTCAAATAGAAACGATACGTTATTAACTCTGAAAGAAACGTCTACACTGGGTACATTTGATATACAGTGTGTATCTTCTTCTTCTAATATAAGAAATTTAGAAGCTGAAATAGTTTATAAAATTACTAAGGTTTCTACATTATCTAATATTATAAACAAAATATCGACCGACTCTACTATTATTGGTCCAAGTAAATCTACTAGAGAGATAAAAATATATGGTGCACCTAATACACCTTTCAACGTGTTTGTTTTAGACAATAATGATAACTCTATAATACCTAATGCCAACTCATCTGCTCATACTATTAATGGTATAAAAAATTGTATTAGTTCGACTTTAAATAAATATGGCTATCACAGTCATAAGCATAAGTTTCCTGGATTAACAAAAGTTAAAACAACTACAGTCAATGGTGATCATACTGATGTTTTTGATATATTGTTTTCTGATTTAACTGACGTAGCTGTTGGCGACGAAATATCTACTAGACATAGCGACACTGTTAAGGTTATAGCTATTAATGTTGATGGCAATGCTAATAAATGTAGATTATCTAAAGCGCTAACACTTTCTAATAGTACTAAAGTTATATTTAAAAGAGGTAATACATACAAAGCGCACGTTAGTACTTCAGGTTCTATGAGCTCTACTATAAATCAAGATTACCCTATTATAACTTTTAATCAATACTCAAATCCTGTTATAACAATAGAAGCAACTGATACAAATGTTCACACGCGAATAAATGGTGGTGTTGCAAATACTTTTGACTTACAAACTTTTGCTGGTAAACTAAACAAAGAACCAAGAGAATATAATGGAACTTCAATTTATAGAGTTAAGTACGTTTTAGAAGGTAGAACTTTTAATGTAAAAACAAGTGGACTAGTAGCTTCTTCGTTTGTAAAAAATAGCGGAGACGCTGCTTATGAAATATTAAATATTTCTGCTAGTGGTAGTGGTACTACCACATGCACCATACTGTACGAGATTAGCATTTTAAAATTTGGAGTTCAAGACACTAATATAAGTTTAAACTTAAATAATATGGTTGGATAATATGGCACAATTAAATTTAACTTTTACAAATCCTATAAATACTTCTTTAACTGTAGGTGATGATATTTACTTTTTTAATCCTAGTACATATAACAATGTTGATGTAAACAGTAATAGTCTTATTAATAACCTATTTGGAGATACTGCTGATAATATTAACTTCGCAGGGACTATCACTAATATAGATACTAGCTCTTCTACAAGCACCACTATAACTATTAATACTGATGAATCTCAAGATTATTGGGGAGTTAGTTATGGTGCCAATACATACTTAGAACCTAACGTAACTAATATAACCACTGACACTTTTATTTTTTTTAAAAAAAATGAAGTCATAGAAGGCTCTTCTGTAAAAGGTTATTATGGATTGGCTAGGTTTACTAATAATACTACTGACAAAGCTGAATTATATTCTACATCAGCAGATATAGAACAAAGTAGTGAATAGTGTAAATAAATAGCAATAAATGTAATTATAGTATAGTAAATTATTTAATATGAATAAAGAAAATAGTCCTAATAAATACTTATTTAAAAATCTATTTGGTGGTAGCACTGGTGATTTTACATTTAAAATGCCTGGTAGTGATGCTGGCAATTTCTTTTTTAAAAATTTATTTAACAAAGGCGGCCAAGGTGGTGACGAAGGAGGTGGTGACCAAGGAGGTGGCGATCCTGTAGTAGATACTACCACAGATGGCGGAGGTGAAGCAACACCAAGTGGTGGTGG
>TARA_R100000388_G_C7244890_1_pt1 | contig 10190 bp, 19 predicted proteins | sample TARA_R100000388 | Tara Oceans TARA_R100000388 (sample SAMEA2620360) | marine metagenome | biome: marine biome (ENVO:00000447); feature: surface water layer (ENVO:00002042); material: "saline water (ENVO:00002010), including plankton (ENVO:xxxxxxxx)" | depth 5 m | reverse complement strand
CCTAAACTACCCAGAATTAACTAGATAACAGAGGTAAAAAATGACGAAAATATACAAACATACAGATGATTTTATTGACGATTTAACAATAAAACATCACTGCTCAATGAAACATGAGAATGTTGGTATGTACTTATGGAACATAGCAATCAATAGAAATAAGTCTGACGGAGAAGACACATCACTCTCTTATGCAGATGTAGTTATTGACTATCTATCTTCAAAACAGACTAAGTTGCATGGTCATTTAGTTGCGCCAATAGTTCTATGCACTAGAGGTATGACTGGCTATTGTTTTCCAAAAAACTATGACGGCTCAATGAGATATATTTACATGACCAAAGATGAAGTGGACACCTTCAATGAAAACTTCACAGAGCGAGATCACAAGGCAATCAGGAGATTCGCTAGATTAGGTCGGTAAAAGTATGAGCTGGACAACTCAATAAACTGTCCGTAGTTAATAACATAAGGAGAAAACATGAGCGTAATAATATACAAAAGTAAAAACTACAAGACACCACAATCACTTGAAAAAATACAGTGGCATGATGAGTTCGGACATGATCATATCGAGAAGAATCCAAACCACATATACGGAATATATCTTGTTTGTAATGATGAGAATGTAGAAGAACAATGGTATGATTCAGAACATTGGCGTGATCAATGCTTTAAGATTCAAGGTGAATACATCAAACAACTAAAAGGAGAAAAAGTATGAAGAAAGCTCACAGTGAATCATCAGAGGATAGGCTCACAGATCAAAGAAAAAAAGAAATAGACGATTATGATGACGGACACATTTTTTGTTTCAGGAATGTGTATTCAGATCAGGAGTGGGAATATATAACAAAGACTAGATCTATATTCAGAAATATAGGTGTCAGTAACAAAAGGAGTAAACTATGAAAATAAATTATGATGAGTGTATTGCACAATGCAAACACAGAAGGATATTATATAAAGGTGGTAAGACTAAACCAAGTTATACAGATCAAGATTATATCATGGATGGTAGAGTGATAGATCTTTACGAAAGTATCAAAGCTGGCAATACAGTATCAGATATTGAATTACCAGCATTTCTAAGGAAGGCAAGTGTCTGACTCTGTTAATAAACCATATCACTATAACACTGGGAACATAGAGTGTATTGACGCTATCAAAAACTCTATGAGCCTAGTGGAGTTCAAAGGATATCTCAAAGGTAACGCTATAAAATATCTTTGGAGATACGATAAAAAGCACCAGACACGTCAAGGTAGAGCAGAGGATCTGAAAAAAGCAGTCTGGTATATTGAAAAACTATATGAGGTAATAAATAATGAGTAAGAAGATCGAGATAAAGAAATGGTACAACAAAGCAGTATTATCTATCAGAGACTACCAGCTCTTATCTGCAATAAGTAAAGGTGGCGCTGAGATAATCTATGAAGGCAAGGTAGTGATCAAGATGTCACCAGATCAATGCAGATATGCGCTTGAAAACTATGCAGAGAAAAAAATACAAAAAAGCCTATATAATAAAGATTACAGACTTGTTAATATAAGATTTGATGGGAAAGAAACTGATAAGAGACAACATGAGCTACTTTGATCAGATAGACAATATAGAGAATCTGAACTGGCAACAGTGTGCAGTTCAGCTCAATGATAAGCTGGGTGTATCATTAGTATGGACACCTAAAGACTTCCAAGAGTTTGAAAAACAAAAAAAGAAGAGAGTAGAAAATGTTAGAAAAACTAAAAGAGATATATTGCAGTCTAAGTGACGACTGGGTATATTTTGCAATCGTCAATGTAGTAGCTATTTTTTGGGCTATTATACTTTGATATCTAGTGAAGAGCAGACTTAATCGGTCTGCTCTTTTTTTACATCACACATCTTACAGATATTCTGATTGATATGTATTACTTTCATAAGCATGATAGCTTTATCCAGCTCATCATCACTGCAAGATGTTTCAAGAATACTTGCTACAGTTTGCCAATGTTTTCCGTTCTCTTCATCAAGGCGCTCTTTTACCCTGTTGAAATTTTTTATGACATTTTCGTTATACATGATGTTCTCTCTGAGGGGGAGTGGTCTGGGGGTAGATCAGACCACTCGTTGCTATGAGGAAAAAATAAATATGATTAAAACTTTTCAATATCATTATTAATCACTTTTTCTATATTTTCAACCTCTTGTTTTATTTCTGGAGTAATTGACTGTTTCTCTGAACTCTTAAAACAAAGATAGTCATTACCCCCATCATCCTTATTTTTGTAAGCCGTTACAGTTCTCATGTTAGATTTTTTGAGTATATCTTTTATATAATCTAACTCTTGCAAAGATCCATAATACTTACTGTTATCATAATCACTATCCTTCAAGTAACCAACTTCAACACAAACCTTGTAAGAAGTTTTCATAGTATCTTGACCATTGATCTTTTCTGGGAAGGTATTTTTGATGATATAAACCTTTTTATTGAACTTATCATCACCATTACTGCTTGTCTTTGGTAATGATCCTATCTCAACAATTTGAGGTTTATGTTGCCATCCAGTGTGATTATCGTTAGCAAAGAACTCAAATACCTGTTGTTCATTCATCTGTGATACCTCTCTGTTTTTTCACCTCTTCTGCTGAATCACTGTGTTCACTAGCAATATCTTGCAATTCTGCAAGAATCGGATTGATAGCGCTTACGATTTTGAATGTATTAAACTGTTTACCATGCCATTGAATCGTCTTGTATCTTTTCTCTTCAACCTTATGTCTACGATTTTTTGGATCTTCACAACGAACAATTAAAGCGTGCAACACTTCTGCTACATTTGATGTAGAATCAGCGTCATCATCCCTCTCTGTTATGCCTAGAGCCATCTGATACAGTTGTTTTCTAGCATAAGTTCTAGTCGATTTGCATACTTGTGGAGTCGGTGACAATGATTTTTTTAGATCAAGTGGCTCACAAACACTACCTTCATAAACGATTTGACCAGTGGTCTGATGTATTATTCTGAGATCCAGTTTGAGCCAGCCAGCTTTTCTTAGATCATCTGTTGTAGTTTCATAAAAAAAACTTTTCAGACCATTTCTTTTCAAAGAAGGCTCTGCTACTTTCATCAAAGATGGTAGATCAGAATAGGTACTACCCCACTGGTTTTTATTATTTTTTGGAATAGCTTGCTCATCAATCTCTGCACAAGCCTTGATCAATGACTGTAAGCCCACAGTAATCTTACCAGTTGCATAATCTGTGTAATTACTCGCTGGTGAGTTAGATGGATTTTTTGGATCTGGATTCATCAAACCAGTACCATTTTGTATTGCCATGTGTTTTTACCTCATAAAGTTATTTGGCGTGATGAGAGTGTGGAGTTATTTTTGTTATACTCTCACCACAAGGTCATAATAGCACATTTATCATTCTCGTAAAGATATATATACAAATAAGATATAATGATGTTATACTCTTGCAGAGAGGATATATTCAATGAAATTACAACAATATTTAAAAGAAAATCGTATATCTGTAGCCAAATTCAGTAAAAACAATGGATTCAAAGCGCCCAGCGTGTCTGCATGGGTGTATACCAAAAGAATACCAAAGGCTAAAAATATACAAAAAATAAGTCAAATCACGCAAGGTAGCGTCACAGTTGTAGACTGGTATAGATGAGCTTTTACGCACTCAAATGGGGATTAACGAAGGATTTAGACAATCCCACTACAAAACTTGTTTTAGTTATGCTCTGTGATTATGCAAATGATCTAAATGAGTGCTATCCATCACAACAACACTTGGCTAAGAGATGTGGTGTTTCTGAGAGATGTATTGTAACCCATATTAGAAAATTAGAGATATCTAATATTATAAAAGTCAAAAGAACAAAAAATGGTTACAAAACTCGAAACTACTACAAAATAAATATGCCTTATCGTAGTGAAAAATCTTCACTCAATACTAATATATACAATAAAAGAAAAAATAAGAACTTTATGCATGGATAATTATGTCTAATAAACTCAGATACTACCAAATTAAAGATAAATGTTACCCTTCGGTAACGACTGTATTGAGCGCCAAACCAAACTATGCGCTTGAAAAATGGAAGGAAAAGTTAGGTGAAGAGAAAGCTAGAGAAGAGGCTGAACGATCTGCAAAACGTGGTACTAATGTTCATAAGATGATAGAGATACATCTGCTAGGTGGTAGAGTATTAGCTGATGTTATGTGGAGTGCTGGTGTAAGCGCCAACGACTATGAACTATTCAAACAGATAAAAAAGAATGTCAATCAAATCCAGAATGTAAGAGCAATAGAAGACTTCTTGTATAGTGATAAAATAAAATTGGCTGGCACTGTAGACTGTGTAGGATCATTAGAAGGCAAGATATCCGTCATAGACTTCAAAACCAGCAACAAGATGAAACAAAAGCCTATCGAAAACCATCTAATTCAATGCACTGCTTACTCTTTAATGTACGAAGAAATATATCACGTTAAGGTAGACCAGATAGCTTTGATGTATACTTGTGAAGACGGCACAACACAAAATTTTTACGCAGATCCAGATGATTATAAAGAAAAGCTGACTGATTTAGTCAAGTATTTCGTAGACAATGAAAAGAGATTAATAGATGAACGATCAGTCGAAATCATCAAAAAGTAAAAAAGACATAGGTATTTATACTGCTGATGATCTATATGATTCTGTTATGTCACTCTATAAAGGGGAGAAACATAAGCAATTTAGCACAGGGTTTGGCAATCTTGATGAGATATGGAAAATTGTAAAGCCTTGCTTTGTAGTTATCACTGGCGTTCCTAACTGTGGCAAGTCAAGTTTGACTATGGATATTCTCATGCACCAAGCAAAAAAGTATGGACACAAGTTCACAATATTTAGCCCAGAACATAGCTTAGAGATGAACGTACTTAGGCTTTGTGAGAAATATCATCAAAAGCCGTACCACAAAATGTTCAAGACGAGACTCAGCGAAGTCGAGCTTGGAGAGGCAATAGTCTTTATAGCAAAACATTTCTTCTTCATAGATCGTTACGGATCTCAGCCAGATATAAACTGGATAGTAGATAGAGCAAAAATGTGCAAGGACAAGTACGATATCTTTGGTTTGGTCATAGATCCTTACAACGAAATAGATCCTATGCGAAGTTCAAATCTGCGAGAAGACGAACACATATCTGTAGTTATATCTAAAATAAAAAGATTCAACAGAGAAACAGACACTATGTCTATATTGATAGCACATCCTAACAAACAGATAAGAAATGCAGAGGGTAAGTTTGTATGTGATAGTTTATATTCTATCAGTGGATCAGCGCACTTCTACAACAAGACAGATGTTGGTATTATCATATCGAGAGACGCAGATAAAGAAATGACTACAGTAGCAGTAAGGAAGGTAAGAGAAATAAGTGTATATGGTGAGATAGGAGAGTGTATATTGAAATATAGTACAAGAAGTAGATGTTTCCATACTGAAGGAGACTTTGCACAAAGATTCGGTACACGAAAAAAGAGTTTTTTCAATGATAAATCAAGTTAAATGGTTTTCAGCTATAGTGTTAAGTATTGGATTAGTTCTTACATCTGCAAACATTTACCCTCAAAATCTATACGTTCAGATAGTAGGGATCACTGGGTGGCTATATGCTGGTATACTTACTGAGGATAAGCCATTGATTTATATAAACTTTATAGGCTTAATTATACTTTTGGCTGGAATATGGTACTCTTGGAATATATAACACTTACACTCTATAAAAGAGGGAGAGTGTAAATAATGAAGAAAATACTTAGAGATCAGGAACTTGCAAAAGAGGTACACAGAATGTCTGCTATTGGTGTTCCACAAGATCAGATAGCAATAAAGATCGGAATGTGTAAAAAAACAATGCTCAAAGTTTACAGAGACGAGCTTGATCTTGGCATGGCAGAGGCTAACGAGATGATATGTGAGAGACTGTTCAAAATAGCAACACAAGGTGATGATAAAGTTTCTTTGACTGCTTGTATTTTCTGGGTAAAATCAAGAATGGGTTGGAAGGAAACAAACATAGAAGAGGTACGAGATTTCGCAAAAGAAGATGAAAGTGTTAGAAGACTACTGGCAAGAATACGAGAAACTGAGTTCACCTCTGAGCAAGATAACATTTCAAACACTTCTTCAGTGGTACTCGAAGGCGAGAGCAAAGCAGAAGATTAATTTTCAAGACAAGTACAACATACATCTTTTCGTATGTGGTCGAGGTTTTGGTAAGACACAACTTGGTAGTATGGCAGTTATAGAACACTGTCTTATGAACTCTAACGCTACTTGTGGTGTAGTAGCACCAACACATCAAGATTTAAGAAAAGTAGTATTCAATGGTGACTCAGGTATTATCAACCAGATACACCCAGAACTGTTATCAGCAGAAGGTTACAACAAGTCTTACAACGAAATAACATTTTACAACGGATCAAAGATACTTGGTTTTCCAGCAGAGAGTGGAGATCGTATTCGTGGTAGTAACCTTAGCTTTGCATGGTGTGATGAGCTTGGTAGTTTCAGAGACACAGTAGCGTTTGACAACTTACTTCTTGCACTACGACAGGGTAAGAATCCAAAGTGTATAATTACAACAACACCTAGACCAACACAACTGATCAAGTCACTTGTAGAGAGAAGTGATGTAGAAGTAATCAGAGGATCGACTTATGAGAACATTGACAATCTAGCAAAGTCATCAGTAGAAATGTTTAGAGAAACACTAGAAGGCACAAGGCTAGGACGACAAGAACTATATGGAGAGATCCTAGAAGACACAGAGGGCGCTTTATTCAAGTATAGTCAGATAGAAGAGAACAGAATAAAAGTTGCACCTAACTTACAAAGAGTAGTAGTAGCAATAGATCCAGCTATGACATCAACAGGTGATGAGACAGGTATCGTTGTTGCTGGTCGTGGATCAGATAATCGTTTCTATATTTTGCAAGACGCAACTATGAGATCGTCACCAGATCAGTGGATAGAAAAAGCTATCAGTTTGTACCATACACATAATGCTGATAGAATAATTGCAGAAGTAAACAATGGTGGTGATCTTATTGAGCGTTTACTAAGAACAAGAGATGTAAATGTTCCTTACAAAAGTGTACGAGCAACAAGAGGTAAGGTAACAAGAGCAGAGCCAGTCAGTAGTTTTTACGAGAGAGGTATGGTCAGTCATGTTGGAATATTCAAAGAATTAGAATCTCAAATGTGTTCTTTTACTGGAAATAATGTAAAATCTCAACATGATGATAGAGTAGACGCTTTAGTGTGGGCTATTACAAGTCTTCAATCTAGTGGTCAAGCAGTGTATAGGATAACTTAATGGGTATATTAGATATATTTTTCAAACAAAAGAAACAAGATCAAAAGCTAGATAGAAAAGACGCACCTAGAATAATGATCAACAAACTAGGCGCATACAACAAAATGTCAAACAAGAAGTATAGTTCTTATGCAGACGAAGGTTACAATCAGAACGCAATAGTACATAGATCAGTAGACATCATTAGTATCAATGCCTCATCAGTCAAGCTAGATGTATTTGATGATGATATCAAACTAGACAATCACGAACTTATAACACTGTTAGACAGACCAAACCCATTACAATCAGGACAAGAATTTTTTACAAGTCTTTACTCATATCTAATGATATCAGGAAACACTTATATACTCAGAGACGCAGACGATCTAAGACAACCAAGAGAGTTGTACTTATTACGACCAGATCGTATACAAATCAAAGCTGGGGAGACAATCATTCCAAGTTCTTATGACTATGTAGTAGACGGCAAGACACTCAAAAGCTATCCTGTAGATCAGACAACAGGACAATCACAACTCAAACAGATCAAACTATTCAACCCAGTAGATGACTACTACGGATGTAGCCCTATGATGTCAAGTGCATACAATATTGATCAGCACAACTTAGCTGGTATACACAATGTAGCTTTACTTAAAAATGGTGCAACACCATCAGGTATGTTGAAGTTCAATCCAAGAGATGAGGCTGGTGAGAGTACGACACTGACAGATGATCAAAGAGCAAGACTGCTAGAAGACTTAGAGTTTAGATTTCAAGGATCACACAACTCAGGTAGACCACTACTGTTAGAAGGTGACTTCGACTATACACAAATGGGATTATCACCAAAGGACATGGACTTCTTAGAACTGTCTAATATGAGTGCTAGAGAGATAGCGTTATCGTTTGGTGTACCAGCGCAACTTATCGGTATTCCAGACGCACAAACTTATAGCAACATGGAAACTGCAAAACTATCTTTGTATGAAGAGACAATCATACCACTGTTACAAAGAGTAGAATCAGATCTCAATGAGTTCCTTGCACCACTGTATGACGGCAACATAAGAGTACAGTATGACATAGACTCTATACCAGCTATGGCTGAGAAGAGAAGACAGATCTATGAGAATGTAGTAGGTGGTGTTCAAGCTGGTATCCTAACAAGAAACGAGGCTAGAGAGAGACTTGGATTAGAGAGCGTCACTGGTGGTGATGAGTTATACATACCATCTAACTTATTCCCTATCGGTGAGACACAAGAGAGCAGTGAGGACAATGCAAAACCTGTAGATGTAGATGGTGCAGAAAAAGATTTCAAAGAGATGTATGGAGAAAAAGCTAGAGTAGATGTAGACACTTACACAACAGAAGAAGAGGCTGAACGCAGAGCAGATCAAATAGGATGTGCTGGCACACACAGTCATTCGATTGATGGTCAAACAGTTTATATGCCATGCAGAACACATGGTGAATACGAGGCAAGGCTATCAGGTAGATATCAAGAAGAAGACAAGCAAACAAACTTCCCACAGTCAGGAGATGATAAAAAAATATCACTTAGAAACAGTAACTTCCCTTTGTTTGACAGAGAGTTTGCAAAGACAATCAAAGAAGAACATCCAGATATCTGGCGTGCTGGTGGTAACATAGAAGGCAATAGAAGTTATAGACTGCTTACAGATCACTTAGACAACGATAAAGAAACGCCAACAATACTCGATAAGATCAAAGAGAGAGAGGCATGGGCTAGTAGACACTTTGAAGATGGTAGTCAATTCAAAGATCCAGATACATCACCAACATTATCAAATATAGCTGGTGTAGTTGCACAAATGAAATGGTTAGTTATTGGAACACTAGGTGAGCGAACAATGAAGGATGTCGTCATGGATGTAATCAAAAAAAGAGAAGACAAGAGATACCAAGATGATGAAGACGAAGATGAGACTAAAGCACCAAGATTGACTGCAAAAGCAAAAAAAGGAATAGAAAACAAAGTAAAAGATCACAACGAAAAACATGGCAATAAAAAGGGCAAGAGAGTGACAGTTAGGATGTTGTCAGCAGTTTATGTCAGAGGCATAGGTGCTTACAGAACTAACCCACAATCTGTACGAAGTAATGTTCAATCAGAAGAACAGTGGGCTATGGCAAGAGTAAATGCTTTTCTAAGAGCAGTTGTTACTGGTAGATTCTCTGGTGGCAAGTTTGATCTTGACTTACTACCGAGAGATCACCCACTATCTTCAAAAAAATAAGGTAGTCATGCCAAGCAAAGACAGATCGTCTATCTCAAAAGCTACGGCTCACGATATCGTAAGAGCGTGGAACTTACCAAACATGACTTGTCAAAAAGATGTTTTTGAATATCTAGGTCTATCAACAGACAGTGGATCTATGACATTCTACAGACAACAAGCAGAAGAAATGACTGGGATAAGATTACTACCACACAACAATAAATACAACAAAGTCACCAGAACAGAAAGAGAAAACTTACCCCCACTTACTAACCATGTAGACATAACAGATCATCCATACTGTATGCTTGTATTCTCTGACGCACACTTTGAAGGACACGAAACCCCATCATATAAAATTATGCTAAAGGTACTCAAAGATCTTATGAAGGATAGACAACTCAAATGCGTTGTAGCAAATGGTGACATATTAGATTTATCAATACTCTCACACTTTGCAAAGTTTCATACCGAAATAAGACCAAAAGAGAGAACAGTACAACAAGAAATATTAGACACACAGGCACAGTTGAGCAAGATACAAAAACTGATCAACAGTGCAAAGTATCCTATCAAGCAACTA
>TARA_R100000388_G_scaffold547_2_pt1 | contig 10198 bp, 5 predicted proteins | sample TARA_R100000388 | Tara Oceans TARA_R100000388 (sample SAMEA2620360) | marine metagenome | biome: marine biome (ENVO:00000447); feature: surface water layer (ENVO:00002042); material: "saline water (ENVO:00002010), including plankton (ENVO:xxxxxxxx)" | depth 5 m | reverse complement strand
CGATTTTAGTTGTGGCTATGGTCGTCACAGTATTTATGGGAATTAAGTAGCGATGGCAGAGACTAACATTACAGACAAAGACAAAGAAGCCATTTCTGCAATGGAAACGCAGTCTTCTGCGTCAACTCTTCCGTCTGGAACGACTATCGATCCCGCTGCTCAAACGGTTGAAACCGATGAGTTGATGACGACGGCAAACAAAGTCATCTCCGATCCAACCGGAGTAGTTCAACCGACGCCGATTACAGCAGTAGATCAGACAACCCCCGAAACCCTTGCTGCCAGAACTTATCAAGCACAAGATGCAGCCCCACAAATAGGCACTGCTACTGCTGCTAAAAGCACAGAAGAAGCGCGCCAACGAGCTACGATAGAGGCAGCACAGGGTCAGGTCTCTCCCGAGTCAATGGTCACCGCTGCTACTCAGCAGCTAGACCCTCGGGCCACTACCAAGTATCAGCTTGAAGAACTTTTCAAGGGCATCGACGAGGGTAGTCCTCCTCCTGCTTGGGCGGCACCAGCAGTTCGCAAAGTAGCCGCAGTCATGCAGCAGAGAGGTTTGGGTGCATCGTCTATGGCTGCTGCAGCAACAATGCAGGCTATGATGGAATCGGGCATTGCCGTTGCCGCGCAAGACGCTCAAAAGTACGCTAACATCCAGTTGCAAAACTTGAACAACGAACAAGCTGCCGCGTTGCAAAATGCCGCTGCTTTAGTACAGATGGACATGGCGAATTTAAACAATCGTCAGCAGGCCGCACTCAACAACGCTAAATCTTTCTTGTCTCTCGATGTCCAAGACTTGACCATGGAACAGCAGTCTAACACTTTGACATATCAGTCACGGGCACAGGCGTTGCTGGCTGATGCAGCCGCTGACAACGCAGCAAATCAATTCAACGCCAAGTCGCAAACACAGGTGGACGAGTTCTTTACAGAGCTTGGCACCCAAATTGAATCTGCCAACATTCAGCGAAACGTTGCACTAAAACAGTTCAACTCTAATCAAAATGTTGCGCTACAACAGTTCAACGAGCAGATGGATGTGGCAGCAGAACAGTTCAATGCTAACATGCAAATGCAAATTGATCAGAGTAACGCCGTGTGGCGGCGCAACGTTAATACGCAAAACACTGCCGCACAAAATGAAGCAAATCGACAAAACGCAATCAATCTACTTGGCATCCAACAGAATGCGCTAAACAATCTGTGGCAACGCTATCGTGACAAGGCTGCGTGGGTTGTAAAGATTTCGGAAAACGCCTCTGATCGCGCACATAATGCAGCGATGCAGTCTGCTGCGATTTCGGCAAACGCAAGTTCGTATGACACGCAGTACGATAATTTTTTGAAAATCGGTATTATCGATAAGATTTGGAGATAGTAAATGAGTTGGCTATCTAAAGCATTAGGCGGAAACACGCTCAAGGTAGGGGCCGTTCTGGCGGGTGCGTATTTTGGTAGAGAGTACTTTTTTGGTGACGTTTCTGCCTCGCAAGGCTACTTACCCACGGGTGAACTTGTTAGTGGAAAGTACACGGGTGGCAACTTCGCTGCCGAAACATTGAACCGCTTTGGCATTACTCCGTTTTCACAGACGGGATTCGGTCAGTCCGCCGTTGGTCAAGCAATTACCAGCGCGGGTAACTTTCTCGGTTTTGGAGCGGGTGACAATAAAAAACAAAGTCTGTTTGGGTCTGCTCTGATGAGTCAATTCGGCAAAGGTCCACAAGTGCCTAACATGCAATTGACAGTGGGCACACAGAACTTTCGAGGAGACCTTGGCTTTCAGCCGGGACGTGTGAATCCGTTTCCGATAGGACGAGGCGGAACACTGGAAGCTGCCGTGAACAGAGCAGCGACCCAACAGTACCTTGCCCGACAGGTTGCAGCTATGCGACTCCCTGCTGCATCACAACTCCCGACACCCATGTCCGCAACGAGTACCAGCATACGCACATCTTCTGCCGCAAGACGCTCGTATTCCAAACTGACTAGCTAGTAAGGCAACCAGCTATGATTGAAAAGATATCTGCACTGGCAGTACCTCCCGGAAATTCACTTACTGATACACCCGGAAAATGGCCGTGGGAGCAGCCGCCACGTTTTGTCGATCCTGATGATGTTATCGACTATACTGTCGAAACTATCTCTAAAGGACCGGCACGAGACGACATGCTCAAGTTGATGATGGCGGGTATCACTGTAGAAGAACTAGTCAATCAGATTACATTCAAGGGCTTTATTGCCGGTGCGTTTACGCCAGACGTTGCAGAACTTGTTAAACCTGCTTTGGGCATTTTTCTTGTGGACATGGCTCTCGAAGAAGGTTTCGAGCCTATCATGTTCGTTGATCAAGAAGCGGATCAGGGCGAAGTCACAGACGAAGTATTCTTCACTGTGTTGAAGAACAAGAATCCGCGCATGTTCAGCCTGATGGTCGAAGAGATGAACAAGCAGCAACGAGAGAATGTAGACAGAATGACTGTTGCAGATCGTCAGTTGTCTGCCCGAAACGAACAACGACAAGAAATAAAACAGAACTCCTTTTTAGGTGTTGAGGAATCGTAATGCTCAGTCCGCTTGAAATATTGTACGCTCTTGCATCTGCCAAGAGTTCTCGCGACAAAGAAAAGGAAGCTGCTGCCATCACTACTTATGGTATGGTAGGAGAAAAGCTGGTTGCCGTAGGTCCGGGGGAAGACGCTCCCGAGGGATTCAAGGCATTGGCAGGTGTGACTGGTAGCGGGGCATCAATCAGCATACCGCAGCCCAAGACACCCGATCCAATTACTCAAAACGTTGATTACTTTGCAAAAGATGTGGACAGTGTTCCGGGATCGGGTAACTTTACATCCAGTGGAGGGGGTAACAGCTACAGTGCGTGGCAACAGATATTTATGCGAGAGGGTCTAGAGGGAGAAGGTCTGACCACTGCGATGAACAACCTCCACATGATCGGCACTGCCACATACAAGAACGGTATCCGACAGAGCGTGACACTTAACAAAGAACTGTACGAGCAGGAGGATAACTCAGTCAAGACTGCTGTCGCAACGGGGTCGTCTACACTGGGCTATCAATTTAATAAAAAGTTCTATGCAGATAGCGCCGAGGATTTGGCAAAATTAGAGGAGGATGTTAACACCTTGCGAGACGAAGATTCTGACGCGATCATCAATATCGTTCCCGGAACGCGACAGGGATACTTCCAAGAAGGCACGGGCAACAAACCAGACGTTAACTTTTTTAAATTTAATCCTAGCGGATCGTTACCTGAAGCTTTGCAAGTTGCAATGGGTCTAAAAGCTGCAGAACAGAATGTTACGAGCCTTACGTGGAAAGGGAAGGACAACACACCTCAGACACTTAACCTTGATCGCAAGAACATGAATTTGTTCGATCAAAGTTTTCTTATGTTTATTTCTGGTAAGAACGCTGCTGATCCTGAAATATGGACCCGCATGAATAAAGAACAGTTGGCTAGATTCCATGCTGTAGGCGAAGGCTACATTCGTCGTCAGCTTCAGACCACAGACGGTCAAGGAGGAACGTTTACTGATCCTGATGTCCTTGCAAACGTGGCCCCGACAGCGTATCCCGAAGTGTTCGCCATCAAAGGATTCACTCCGTATTTCATGTCGAAAGTACGGGGTATTCCTCGTGATCAAATTATAGCTGCAGGAGATAGCATCAACTCTACTCCTGAAGGCAACATTAGTTTCATTACGGGAACCGGGGTTGATGGCGTGCAGATGGTCATTCCCCAATCACTTGATCCATATCCGCATTTCATACCCCCGTACAATGGACTACGATCATGGATTGCTGACACAGTCTATGGTCATATCAAAGACCCACAGAAGCGAATTGACGACGCAGGAACGATAGCTGCTAATTCTCTTATATCAGAACGTGATCCTAACGGTTTTGGTCTGCTTGCAAAACCTAATCAGCCTACCATGCTTGCTTTGCACGCCTTGACCACCACGCCTACTATTTCAGGCAACCGTGACATACTTACTAACGCTCATCACTATTACGACCCCAAGCGCCCCGGATTTGTAGCTGATATGCAAGACCTTGGGACTGTCGCTACAGAGATGGACAACGCAGCAGTTTACGTTCCTCCGGGGCAGCAGTTCAACGCAAAGTTTAACTTTGTATCTGTATTTGCTCCTGCGATTGACACCAAGGGCGAAAATATTGGAAACGTAAGCGGATTCTATCGTCTTTCTAAGTTTAAAGAAGAGACTTTCGGCGGCAAAGAATTCGATGACATGCAAGCTACATCAAGAGCCGTAGGTCGAACTGGTCTAGAAGCTGCCATGCTTCTTCAAGAGGCTCAGTCGTTGATGTTCTTGGTAAAGAAAGTAGATGGTGAAACAGTTATTGAAAAAACGCCCTTAGGTCAAAACGCTGCAGAAGCAGTCATGGAGGTTCAGGGCGTCTTAAGTAACATCCGCGCAGGTCTCAAAATGGCTGTAGAAGGGATGGGCATCATCCCGGAAGAAGGTATTATTGCGACGATGACGCAGTCGCTAGATCAGGCTATTGATGTCGCGTCCTCTGTAGAAAACAAAGCCCCCGAGGGCTTGACTAAGTTCACAGGATACTTCCGCAGCTTTAGGTCTGTTACTGGTCTCGGTCAAAATTCTGCTGAAGTTGAACAGGCAGCGGCAGCAAAGGGTCAAACTGTACAGCAGTTCTACGAGGCAGAAGCAGAGGCACGTAGGAAAAACAGTGAAGCCCTCGCTCAAATATTCGACGAACTGAATCAGGGCGACACCCTCAAAGTCAACACAGCCAAACGAAAGTACTTGAATTACATGATTGCCTACACTGTCGCTGCTGCTATGCAGGGTGGTACAGGCGGCCGTACGATTTCTGACCAAGACGTTCAGAATGTTCTTAGGGCACTTAGCTTGACTTTGGGCGGAACTCCTGCATCCGAGTATGCCGTTTACGAAGACATGAAGAACTATCTTCTGTATAAAGCACAGAGAGGTCAGGCGCTGGGCAGTAAAGACAATCAAACAGTATTCAATGCAATGATTCTTGCTGACCTTGAAACGCGACAAAAATTCGATATCACACGTAATTTAAGAGAGCGGGTTGAAGGTCTTCGTGGTCCTGAAGAACGTAGTGAGTCGTCAAAGCCCTCGGGTGACAATGTCTTTATGATAGGTGATATTTCTGTGCCAAAGACCGAAGAGGACAGCTTCCTTGTCTACGTAAACAAAGTTAAGTCAGCCTACGAGGACATAAAAAACGTTCCTGACTTTACAAGCATGGAAGAATTTTTAGAAGCCGCCAGCGGTGGCACAAGTAAACGTATAGCCTCTCTGTATGAGACTGGACAGAAACGCAAAGGGAACAGAGAGTAATGGCGACTCCTGAAGAACAACAGAAGTTTCTTGAAAACTTGCAGGGTGGCACCAACGATGTTACGGGCATGACGCCCGAAGAGACAGATGAAGCTGCTGGCTTAGTTGTTTCGCAGGGTGCAGATGTCACTCCCGCAATCGACAAGTCAAAGATCGTCACTACAACAGAGCCTGCACCATTCGGACTTGGTCTTCTCGGTATTGGCGTAGAGACCGATCGTGACTTGTACGCGGCTGTAAATCCGTTTGTGACAACACCGAATGTATCCGTGACAGAGGTGATGAATTTTCAAGACCCGGAAGTTTACGCACGATTTAACTCCGCGTCTATGTTCTTCAATGCAGCGGGTGAACCTCTCGACATCGATCCTGAAAGCACTATAGAAGATAAGATCAAGAAAGCGAATCAGTGGGGTGCAGTGTCCTATCTGGATCGTGATGATGACGAAATTGTCATTGACTGGTCTAGCGCAGTGAACAACCTTATACGTATACCTGAAGATATACGAACAGGCGTGGTTCGCGGTGAAGATGGTTCGATCATCACAACCACCGACATCACCAACAGTGATCTAGAGCGTGTCCGATTTGCAACGATGATGACTAGCGCAAATCTTGCAAACCCTGCTCTTGGACGCCCCCTGTACGCCGCGTATCTAAACAACGTTCTAATTCGTAACGGCGTAGATGCACGTGGTCGATTTGCAATTCTTCGCGACAGACTGGCTGATCCCAGCATGGGCGACTTTGAGAACATGGTTATCGGAGGAACCGAAGCTGTGGGACGAAGCATTATCGAAACAGGTTTGTGGGGCGTAGGAGAAGTCATCGACTGGTTTGACTTCAAGGTTGGTTCACGATTCAAGGCGGGAGATTTTAGAGGTCGTCAAGTTATCATGGACGACATCTGGCCCACTCTGCCTCAAGTCTTGCAAAACCGTTACGCACAAAAGGGCGTGATGATTGATCTCTCTACTGCAGAAGACTTAGCGTACACCTATACTGGGCTTCTTCCTCGGGCCGCTAAACTGGCAGCAGAAATGCTCAGTCTGTCAAAGGGCAGCGGTGCGATGAAGGGTATGCTTGCAGAGGGTGAACTCGGCATGTTCGAGTCGTGGATGGCAGGTGAACTTCGCAAAAATCCGGACATGAAACTGGATGATGCAATCGAGACGTGGACACGCCACAGAAACGAAGAAATCAGCGTCTTCAATCCCCTTCGTTATCGTCTTGGACGTAAAGGAAACGTGGTGCGGGAAAGGATCGCAACTGCGTATCAGATTGCAGACAGCAAGTTGCCGCCAAAATATCGTGCAGAGATACGACAGATACGAGACAGACAGGCAACTTTGCTAACTCGCCAACGAAATCTCATGCGTCAACAGAGAAGAGAAGGTTTCAACACAGATCGTGATGACGAGATTAAAGCCCTAAGAGATGAGGCTGTTATGAATCGTTATGCCATGATGGAAGCAGAAAGATATACTAGCGTACCTAAATATATGCGCGACATTAATTATCAGGACAAGTATATGGTAGTTGGTGCCGCGACCGCTGGTCATTTCTTTGGACAAGAATTTGAAATGGTTGATCCGTCTATCGGGGAACTGGCGGGTCTGGGGACGGGTCTAGTATTGTCTGTAACCCAAGGAAATGTTCCTCGTGGTCTTCGGCTGTTCAATGAAGCGCAGGCTAGAAGAGCAGCAGGAAAGCCATTTACACGTGGTCAACAGGTCACTGACGAGGGTGCTGCACAGATACGCTATCTGATCCAAGAATTATCTAAGGCACATCCGGACTTCGCACGACAGATTGAAGCCAATGCAATGCGTATGACTCGCGCATTTGATCGATTGGAAGCTAGGGGCGTTGATCGTAAATTCTTGAATGCCTCTATACCTATTGTAACTGATCTGGTCACGCTACGACATCTTGCAGACGCTGTCCGTAAGGAACTGAAAGAGGGTGCAACCTTCAATGCCACCGTCGCAGAAGAGTTTCAGAACGCACACAAAGCTTTGATGGACTTGAACGGCGAACTTAACGAACTGTTGGGCAACATGGCACCAGTCGGAATGGCCGACAAGACATTCTTCGAGTTTATGAGGGCCATGAGCCGACAGGGCAACGAATTGTCTAAGTCTATTCAAAATGATTTGGACATCATAAACAAGCAGGGTGTTAGATACTATACCGACACCATGACAGCCAATCGCAATCTTATTGAACCGGGTTCTTTACCGGGACTGCCTGACGGTGTAGAGGCGACGACGTTCCCAGAAGCCGTAGGGAACATGGTTCGTATGGGGCTGTTTGATAGAGATGCCATAGACATGGACGCAACCCGCGACTTTGCCGCTGGTGTAACCGAAGGTGTAAACGACAGCATCGAGACTGCGGCAGCACAATTGGCTATGAAGATTCTAGAGCCGGAAGACTTGGACAGAGTAAGCGCCCTGAAACCGTCCGTAGGTGAAGACAGGGCTGGTATGTTGCATCAATCAATGAGCGCATCAACGCTGTTTGCCTTCCAGCTTGAGGCAGCAAATCAGGCTCGTCGGGGCGTGGCTATGGCTCCGTACGAGCAGCTAAAAGACCCTAGAGCCGTCCAGTTCTATGATGCCAACAACAATCCTCTGTCCAACAACGTCACTGTCAATGCGTTCGGTATTTTGACAGAAGTTTTTGCGTTAAGAAAGTCTGGACTAAAGAAACAAGGACTTCCTGACGCAACTATCGACAAAGCAGTCGTAGAGATTTCTGATCCCATCTTTACTGAACTTGCGAGGGTACAAGGTATATCAGTGCCGCAATTACTCAAAGACATGAAAAAGGGCATTGAAAAGCTAGACGATCCCCGAGAACCCCCGGGCACAAAGTTCCGATTTAGGCCGGGACGTAACGTACAAGCACAACTAGCAGAATTTCTCCAAGTCACAGGGGAAGCTGATGGGTTCGATGCTCGTATGTTTGAACTTGATCCACAAGGTCTCCGTAATCTAGACGTTTTGGTTCGTGAAACAGCGAGTGATTTTAGTCAAGCAGGCGCAGGGGGTGTAGCTAACGCACTCTACAAAATATCTGACGGAAGCATCGAATCTGCTTTTGATAACTTTACAGTAGATGGCGTGCCTGTAGGTAGCTTGAAGGTTGAGATTAACGGCAAGGGAATTATCGAATTCAAGACCCACCTCGACGAAATTAACACAGGATGGAGGACATACAAGGAAGACTTCCATGATCCTACAGGAGGTGCCTACGTTCCATCCCTCCTGTTTAACGGTAGACAAAGTCTTGTAAGTCCGAATGGATCATTCCCCACAGGCGTTCAGACTGCAAAGCTGCCAAGTCAGTGGCTCAAAGTCGAGGAACTGGCAAATTCGGATTTTGCCGAGAAGTATATGAAGGGCATACAGGGTGCCATGGGCAGAAGGGTTCTTGATCCAAACTCGGGACAGGTTATCCCTCGACTGGTAGAAGGCGATGACTTTACTCGGGGTCAACAGTCAATCATTCGACTTGGGTTTGTCGAGTGGATGACAACCGGTTTGAAGAACAATACGCTTACCGGAGAAGACATAGCTAAGGCAGCTAGGGACATTGAGACTAATGTTCGTATGGTAGATGCCGAAGGTAATGACGCCCCTCTTGTTAACTTGATGCAAGCTCTTGACGATCACACGGCTTACAGCAAAAAAACTGTAGGCGATGCTGCGTACGATTTGGAAATAACGGCTGCAAATGCAGAAATGTCAAGGCAGCTACAGCTTGCAACTGAACCAGCCAAAGAGTTGCAACAAGGCTTGCAAGACGCCTCCGAGGTAGTTGCACGACTTACTTCTGACAACATCCGGGCACAGGACATTGCCAGTGTTCTTATTGATGGTGGCATGGAGGGCTATACGCAAATCCGCAGCAACATGCTTCGACTTGTTGATACGACGGGCAGATCAAAGTACAAGCCAGAACAAGTCGATGAAATATTAAGAGCAGCGTACATCAATGGTATGCGTCGTCGGCTTTTTGCAAAAACAGGCACCAAACGAGCGAATGTATCGCAAGACGAAAACGGCGTAGTTACCACTACATTCTCTGACATGCTGGCTGAAAATCCAGATGGCGTCTTGAAGTTTTTGGGAGAGACACCGGAAGAAGCAGAGGTTGCACGTCGTATCCTTGGCAACGAACACTACGAGACGGTCGAAGCGATTGCACTTGTACTCAAGGAACTGACAGATAACCCGCTTGCAGGATCACCTGTACAAGTCACTGGTATGCCCCGTGCGCTTTCGGTTGAAAGCTATATCAGCCGAATCTATGCGATCCAGCGTAGAGTGGTGCGACCTACATACGTCGGCACGGAAGCTGTGTTGCAAACCTTGCGGTTCAAGAATCACGAGTTCCTTACTGCTTTGGTAACCAACCCGTATCTAGGCAGAGAATTCTTGGAGATCGTTAGAACTGGTAAACCTCTTGCACCAGAGAGAGACGCAAAATTCGCAGAGGCTCTGTTGCAACATCACGCACTGACCAGTCAAGCTTTTGCTGCTGATCAAAAAGAAGTAGTCGATCCCGCAGGTAGAAAATTTACTGTGTCAGCAACGTCTGCAGACAAGTTAGCCATGGGATATCCTACAGACTGGGATATATCAACGCCCATGGACGGCCTTGCTGCTAGATCAGGTTCACTTACCGGACCTACAGGAGAGGGCGCAATGTACGGCCTCGGAATAAGAACTCCCGGAATTTTTGACAAAAGAAACGCTCCGGGAATACTAGACCCCATAGAACCCTTTACACCTTAACGGAGA
>TARA_R100000388_G_scaffold12583_1_pt1 | contig 10304 bp, 11 predicted proteins | sample TARA_R100000388 | Tara Oceans TARA_R100000388 (sample SAMEA2620360) | marine metagenome | biome: marine biome (ENVO:00000447); feature: surface water layer (ENVO:00002042); material: "saline water (ENVO:00002010), including plankton (ENVO:xxxxxxxx)" | depth 5 m | reverse complement strand
GATTTGCTTTATGTTATGCTTGATACAATGTATGAAAATAGTAATGTTACTCCAAATATAAAAAGTAAATTTATCGTGCCCAGTATTGATTTTGAAGCTTTTTTTGAAGGCAGTGAAAACTTTTCAATAAATATTGCTCAAATACCGATTGCTGATAGATACTTTGAAGAATGGTGGACAGAAAATGTCATCAAAGAAGATAGAAGATCATTTCCAATTATGTTCTTTTTAAGAAAACTTCTCAACGATCTTGTCGCTAATGCTTTGATAGATGTCTGTTTAAACAGAGACTATCAAAGATCATTTAATTTTCAAACAACAACCATAAATGCAGCTAATGATCCTTTGTCAAAAAAGGCTGGAGCCAAAACACCCACTGGTGTGCCATCAAATCCAGTAATTCAATTAAGCTCTGATATTCTTCCATTCTCAGTTCCCGAGGGAACAAAAATGAAAGATATTATGAACTATGTTGTTGTTTATCCATCCTATTCAACAAGTCTGCCTATTGGGAATGGAGACTATACTGAGGACCTTAAAAATGCTGTTTATCATTTTAATCTTGGGCAAGACAGAGGAATTGTAAACGAAGTTAAGTTTTCGAAGGTAGACATGCAATATATTCGTGAAGCCAGATATAAAAGAGAAGGTATTGATGGACTACTTCAACTTGGAGCGGTGTATACAGCAAATCTTCAAATGTTTGGAAATACTTTATTTTATCCGGGAATGCAAATATTTATTAATCCTTTTGGTATTGGTGGACAAGAGTTTATCCCAAATCACACAGGATCAATTGCAAATAAACTTGGACTTGGAGGTTATCACTTAATAACAAAAGTAAATTCCTCTATTGGTTCTGGTTTGTTTAAAACAAATGTTGATGCTCAATTTATTTATTCTGGTGACGGAGATAGTAGAAAGATTAAACAAGGTGAGGGCGAGTCAAACAACAATCAACCAATAGAGAACCCACCATCTACAGAACAGACATGTGCTAAACTTGTTAAGGCTGTGGAAGACGATTACTTAAATCTTGTCGCCAATGGCGAATCAACGAATCTAGCAGCAGAAGCAGCACTGGATGCTAATGCAGAAAATCTTACAAATACATTGGTCAATGCAGGAGCCAACATTGAAGATATTACACCTGAAGAAGCCCAACAGGAATCTCAATCTTCGGTCCTAAGTCCCATACCTGATACAGGAGTTAATGTTGGTGTCTCGCCTGAAGATTTAACAAATCAAGATGAACGGCAGCAATTGGTTGATTTTCTTGGGTTCGACCCAAATAATCCAACGGGAGAAGCACAATAATGGCTAGATTCTTTGGAAAAAACAATGAACCAATAACTAGAAACCTTGCTGGTGAACGAGCACGGTATAAAGTCAATGCTTATGAAAAAGAATCTGATGGGCTTGATGAAAAGCCAATTGTTGATTTTAATTTTGCTGAAAGAGCACTTTACGGCAGAATTGATCAAGAACTAGATTCTGTTCACCCTAATGGGCAAAATATTGTATCGGTTGCCAGCACAAACAACCCTGAGTCAGGAGTTCAGCTTATGGACTTTTGTACGGATATGTTTCAGGATCTTGTAAATAATTTTGAAAAGTCTTGTCGTTTACAATTGATAGACACAAATGATCCTTACCTATCCAAAATTAGTGCATATCGTTCTTACGAAGATCCCAATGATGACTATCGTCTATACCTTTCAGATGTACTTGATGCTTACAATATAGACTTTATAGTCCGAGGTAATAGAGAAGATGAGATCTTTAATGTAGAACAATACACAAAAAATTTGATTAAGTATGCACGAAAGCTTGGACCTGCTATCCCAATGACATACACGGGATACATGTCTTCAAATCAAAGCTCAATCTTTTCTTCTGGTATTGCTGTTTCAATTTCTGATTTGCCTTTTGATCAAGATGCTGAAAAAGATGATTTCTTCATCCAGAACGAGGCTTTCGGTTATTATCTGAATATTGCCAAGAATATTGGCTTTTCCGTTGCCAAGAACTCTCCGTGGGTTCTTGTAGCTGATTTAGCTTCACCAGCAATCAAGCCATATTTGCAGAAATACGGAATGATCAATGTCGAATCTGTATTTCAAACAAGATATACTCATACACACCTCTCTGATTTAGACAAAATAGTACGAGGTATTATAACATCTTACAGACAATTTGTCAATCAAAAACCTTTTTTTAAGCAAATTAATTCTTGTGGTCCCAAGACAACTGCAAAACTAATATACAGAGAACAAGTTAATAATAATACTATAATAGAATTAAATAATAATAATGATTTATTAATAGAATTATATTGTATAATAAGAAATATAGAGGAAAGAAACCCATTAAATGAAATAGATTTAAATAAACTTATAAGAGAAGCAAAAAATTATCAAAAAACATTTGACAAACCGACTGCAATCAGTTATATTAATGATAGGTATAGAGAAACTCGTAAGTTCAAAGATGGTGGTATTAATTCTGTCATCAGAAAACAAAATGAAAAAAAGAACTTGACAAAACAGTCAAAAAATGATATAACATTAAATAACTTATTCAGTCGGAGGTATAAGTGACATTTCAAACATTAGACGACAAACGAGACTGTAAAGGAGTATTCTATAACGGAGATTTTTATTTTGATAAGTTGCCTCGCAACTTAGATCTAACTTGGTCTTGGTCTGCACATTTGGAGGATTATAATGTTGATTTTGCGGAACTATGGGTTTCTGGTAAAGATATTGGAGCGGTTACTCCTGATCACCTTCGTGATCGTTATAATTTTGCGGAGCACCGCCTTCAAGCTCATGTTAAAGCGATTGTTCAATCGAAAATCAACTTGGATGATAATTGCATTTATGACCTTGTGCCTCGGCATGTTCTTAGGCAATTCTATCATGTGAAGAATGAGATCACTGAATGGGTTGTTGAAAATTATCCGAAGCCAAAAAACTATTCTTATCTTGTTGAGACTCAAGCATCAATCAATCAGATATCTCAACAAGAGTTGCGAATAGATTGGGATAATCATAATCTTTTGTTCCTTCAAGACCCAAAGGCTAAATCCCTTTACAAACGATTCGCAAAGGAAAAATCTCGTGTTATTTATAATCTTTTTGGTACAATCACGGGTCGTTTAACCACAACACCAGAATCATTTCCAATAATGAATCTGAAGACTGAACATCGCAAGATTGTAATGCCGCAAAATGATTTATTCATTGAGCTTGACTTCAATGCTGCTGAGATCCGCACTTTGTTGGCTCTTGCCGGAATCAATCAACCACAAGATGATATCCACAAGTTTAACATTGAGCAGGTCTTCAAGACTCCGATGAGCAGAGATAATGCAAAGCGACGATTCTTTGCTTGGCTTTACAATCCTGACTCAAAGGACGAGGAACTAAAAAATTATTATAATAAGGAAAAGATTCTTGATAAGTATTATAAAGATGGTTATATTAATACTATCTTTGGAAGAAAAATAGAATGTGATTCATTTCACTCTTTAAATTATCTTCTTCAGAGTACCTCATCGGATAACTGCATGGATAGAGCAAATAAAATTAGGAAAATGCTGTCTGGTCGCAAGTCAACAATTGCTTTCTGTCTTCACGACTGTGTTGTTTTGGATTTCTCAAACCAAGATGCACACCTTTTGCCTAAAATCAAGCAGGTATTTGAACAAACCCGCCTTGGTAAGTTCAAGATTAATCTAAAAGCAGGTAAAACTTATGGATCGTTGGAGGATTTCTCATGGTAGTGATTGGTCTTGGTAAAGCAGGCTGCAACATAGCCGAAATGTTTAAAACTTATGATAATTATAAAGTTTTGACCTATGATGGAGGAAAGAATGTACCCCTTAATGAATCTTCAGAAGGATACGAAAATGGATTCCCGAACAAAAGAGAGCTTAAAAAAATTAAAAACGAAACTATCTGGTTTTTTGTTTGCGGTGCAGGAAAGATTGCTGGCGCAACTCTACGATTACTTGAACAAGTCAAAGAAAACAAAATAAATGTTGTTTATATTGTACCTGATATTTCGATCTTGTCTGATATCTCAAAAAAGAGAAACAAAGTAGCAGCTGGTGCCCTTCAAGAGTATGCTCGGTCTGGTTTGTTTGAAGCAATTTATCTTGTGTCGAATGAATCACTTCAAGAAATTGTCGGTGAAGCTCCACTAGCTTCCTATTATTCAAAGATGAATGAGTTAATTTTTAATTGTGTTCATTCAATGAATGTGTTCGCTCACACAGAGCCCGTCTTTGGGCAACTGCATGAACCAAAGGATATATCGAGGATCCGAACCTTCTCATTTTCGGAGACAAATAAAAATGAAAAAAAATTGTTTTTTCCACTTGACAATGTGACTGAAACATGTTATATTAACAATATCAAAAAGAGTGAGATTGAAACAAATTCTAATCTAATCTCTGAGATAAAAAATAAACTTGATGAGGATATTATTTCTTCATTCACTGTTTATGAATCTCCATATGATCAATCATATGCATATGGAGTTCACTACACTCATTACATTCAGGAGGTATAATGAATAACTATGTAGTATACACCGGTACTTATACAAAGCAAGATGGTACCCAACGAACAATGGAATTTATGCGAACACAAGATCTTCCATCTGATCGATTTGCTGACTCACAACGAAATCCAAATCGTAAAATGCAAGAAGGATATGAAATTGTGTATGACATTGAACGAATGGGTTTTCGTGCTTTTAATTGGAATACTGTAGACGGTGAAGTTAGATCACAGGAACGATCAGTTAACTTCCAATAATTTATTGAGTTTAGGGGATCTCATCAAAATCCCCCTTTTTCATGGAGGACAAATGGAAATCGTAAAATTACAAAGTCAAAGCGGTATAGTTGTGTGGATTGATAAAAGCCAAGTTACAAGTATCAGTAGAACACCAGTTCCTTTTACAGATAATTCTGGACTTGAATTTAACTGGGTTATCAGTCTAGGCTCAAATGATATCAATGTGTTTACAAACCTTGATTACACCGAGGCAGAACTTAGCGAAGCTCTTGGCATCGCACTATAAAAAAATAAAAAAAGACTTGACAATTGAGTCAAAATATGATATAATATATAAGTTGGGAGCGATATTTGGCTCTTAGCGTTAGGGTAGATCCCCATTAATGATTAAAATAATAAGGAGATAAAATCATGGCTATTGATCTTGAAGCAATGCGAGCAAAACTCGAACAATCCAAAAACGGAGGTAAGAAAAGAAACGACAACACAAAATGGCGACCTCAACAAGGAGACCAAACTATTCGAATTCTACCAACTGCGGATGGCGATCCGTTCAAAGAATATTTCTTTCACTACAATGTTGGTAAAAATCCGGGACTTCTTTGTCCTAAAAAGAATCATGGCGGCGACTGTCCAATTTGTGACTTCGCTTCCAAGTTGTGGCGCGAAGGTGTCGACAACAATGATGAAGTGGCGAAAAAAGAAGCAAAGCAACTTTTTGCACGCAATCGCTATTATTCTCCAGTCTTGGTCCGTGGTCAAGAAGATGAAGGTGTAAAAGTGTGGGCTTATGGTAAGACTGCTTATCAAACCCTACTTGGATATGTTCTCGATCCAGACTACGGAGACATTACAGATCCTGATACAGGTACAGATATTGTCTTAAATTATGATGTGCCCGGAACTCCCGGCTCATATCCAAAGACAACTCTCAAGCCTCGTCGTCGTCCCTCCGTATTATGTGACGATGCGGTAGCAGACTGTGCCACTCTTCTTGATTCTGTTCCAGACTTCTCAACTTTGTTTGATGAGAAGACAACTCAAGAACTGGAAACGATCCTGAGCGACTATCTTGCTGGCAGTACGAGTGCCTCCGATGATGATAGTGCTGGAGTCGAAAAGTATAATTCAGGCGGTGATGCCGTTCTGGAAGCAATGCAACGACTTCAGGGTAAATAAATAAGTCCAGTGAGCAATCGCTCCCCGCAGGAAGGCATGGGGTTATAGATGTCTTTTATATGTTGGCTATATTGCATACCTCCCCGTGGTGCCAACGGATTAAAACTAAACTGCACTCCTCTACTTGGATCATGGCGATTCGAGAATATAATAGGTAAAAAAAATGATTATAGAAAAGATGGGCTCGTTTGTGCCTGAAACAAACCTAAACAATCTTTATGGATTGGTAATCCCAGCACAGGGACACGACTTTTACGATGCAATAAACGATTTAGTTGATAATTGTTTTGATGCTCGTGCTAATAATATTTATGTTGAAATTATCGAAGATAATGATAAAAATGTTATTGGTTATCGAGTAATCGATGATGGCTCTGGAATGGGCCTTGAAACTCTTAAAAAGAGTATGACTTATTCTGCTGGTTCTATCCATAGCACTGGCGATATGGGCAAATTCTCCATTGGTGGAACAACTGCTTGTTGTACTATTGGCTTAACAAGAGAAATTTTAACAAAGACAAAATCTGGCCAGCTTCTTGTTGGCGAACAAGATTTTGAAAATGTGATTGATGGAACCTCAGTTCGAATGTCTGAAAACGATGAGTTTGAATATTTCGAATCTCTATGTGGTAAATCTGGTACAATTGTCACAATTTCTGACTTAAGAGAAGATAAGAGAGTAGTGAAGCGAGCTGGCGATCTTAAAAATGCTCTTTTGAAAAAACTGGGAATGACATACTATCGGCTATTATCAAACGGCAAAACTAATTTGTATGTTATTTTGCGAGGTAAGAAGCATCAGGTAAATGCACGTGATCCTTTATTCGGAAAGACAGACCCGCAAAAAGTTATTCGTGATGAAGAGAAAATAATTTCTTTTAATGGATCAAAGATTTATCTTCGTTTTGTTGAGCTTAATCTAGAACTGATCGCATTATCTGACAGAGGTTATGATCAACAAGGTGTTTATGTTTGTCGTAATGATCGCGTTATTGTCACTGGTGTTTCAATTCCAAATTTTTGGGTGAAAAACCCTAGAAAAAACCATGGAAGAGTGGAAATACGATTTGATGAGAGGCTAGATGACCATTTTGGCTTAACATCTATCAAAAACAAAATTAACATGTCTCAATCTCTTAGAGACAGTTTACTTGAAGATGTTAAAATCTTTGTTGCTGAATTGGAACAAAAGTGGGCAAAAACAAGTCAAACTGATGATTCTTTAATTAAAGAAGAGCAAGACTATACAACCTCTCTTGGGAGTAAAGCACACGAATTCTTTCCAAAGAAGAAAGTGCCTCAATCCCGTACACCTCGAGGAAAAAAGGGTACTAATCCACGAGGCAATGGCAGCGGTGCAAAGAGACCAGCAAAAACAGTAATATTGCCTGAAATTGTTCACGAAACCCACCCAAGAGTACCAGAACCATTCTGGGTTGAGGTTAAGGAAGGTGAAATGTCTATTGTTTTCAATGATGGTCATGCAATGATTAAGAACAAATATCATGGTGGTACAAAAGCCGAAAAAGATATCTTCAGATTGTTTGCTACAGCCAACTGTCTAAGTCAATGGGAATATACCCACACTGGTGATCGATTAACTGTCGAACGATTTATGGCTACAACCTTATCGTATCTTGGCAAATTGTACAACTCAATGTATTAATTAAATTCCCTTGGGCGGAGGGATAAATCCGCCCCACACTTTTTATGGAGGCCCCGTATGGGAAAAGTATTAAAAATGGCTAAAGCAGGTAAATTAGATTTGAATTCAATGAAGTCTCTTTTGAATAAGACTACGGGCTTGAACGTAGCCCATAGTTTACAAGAAGATAATCCAACACAAGTAAAGGACTGGATCCCAACTGGTTCTCGTTGGCTAGATTCAATTATCTGTAAAGGTAAAATGGCGGGTATTCCCGTCGGAAAGGTTACTGAGATTGCTGGCCTCTCGGCATCTGGTAAATCTTTTATGGCAACTCAAATTGCAGCCAATGCTCAGAAGAAAGGAATGCAAGTTGTATACTTTGATGCTGAGTCTGCAATTGATCCTGAATTTCTGACAAGAGCAGGTGTTGATATTGGAGAGTTGCTTTACGTTCAGGCAGTATCGGTAGAGAAAACTCTGCATCAGATCGAGACTCTAATGACAAATTATCCTGACACTCAGTTTTTGTTTATCTGGGACTCAATCGCTGCCACTGCCTCTGAGAAAGATATTGAAGGTGATTTCAATCCACAATCATCTATGGCCGTAAAGCCTCGTATCTTTGCTAAGGCATTTCCAAAGTTGACGATTCCGCTTGCGGATTCACAATCAACGATGGTTCTAATTAATCAGCTTAAAACCAACATTACATCTAATGTTGCGGAAGCAATGACTACCCCGTTTATTGCACCCGGTGGTAAAGCTATCGAGTACTTTTGTTCTCTTCGTATTTGGCTTACAAAGCGAAAAGCAAAGGCTTCCTTTGTTGAGAATGAAAAGGGTGTTCGAATTGGTTCCGAGACCAAGGTTAAAGTAGAAAAATCTCGGTTTGGCTCTTTTGGTCGTACTTGCACTTTTAAAATCTTGTGGGGAGACGATGTAGGTATTCAGGATGAAGAGTCATGGCTCGAGGCAATCAAGTTATCCGGAACGGATCGACTTAAGCGAGCCGGTGCTTGGTACACATTGGTAGGCTCAGATGGAAAAGAGTTTAAATTCCAAGCATCAAAGTGGATTGAGCAGTTGCAAGATGAGGAGTTCCGTGCTGCTGTTTATGATATCATGGATAGAGAGATCATTGAAAAATATGATAATGATGGAAGTGATATAGATATTGGCGAATGATGGGGGCCAATATTTCTCCTTTGACCGTCCCCTTCGGGGGACGGTTTTTTATTTACGAGGTACAACATGAAATTAGATCACATAGCATATCGTGTCGCAAATAAGGAAGATGCGATTGAATTTATTACGATGTCGTTAGGCTATATCATCGATCCTGACTTACCAGAGGGTTTTGATATTCAATTTGAAGATGGCTCTAAAGCACAATGCCATGTTCTTATTAATGCTAAAGATGATACTGAGCCAGAAATTTTCATCTCTGAAGGAACAAACAATTCAATTGTTGCCAATTGGGTAAAAGAAAATGGAAACGGTATTCACCATTTAGCTTACGAAGTAGACTCTGTTGAAGATAAAATGAAAGAATGGCAAGAACGTGGAATTGAATTTACAACAGATAAGCCCTTGACATGTGAAGGATTGGTTCAAGTTTTTACTAAACCTAATCCTTTAACAGGTATTATTTACGAGTTAATTGAGCGAGAAGACAAGGGATTTTGCAAAGACAATGTTAAAGACCTCATGAACAGTACCGTTGATTCATAGGAAAACTACTATTTATATAAGGAGTTATTATGGCGAAAACATTATGGCCAATGGGATCAATTGTCTGTTTCGACGGCTTCGAAGAGATCCCATATCGACTCCTTGATCGAGTAACCGAAGGACACACCAAATATATACCAGTTATTGACATTGAGACAATGGAAATTGAATGGACTTTATTGTCAGAACTAAAATATTTAGATAAACCTGAAACTTATAAGGAGTACTATTATGCAGTCCGCAGAACAGATTCAAAAAAAATACGAAGATCTAAAGGAGCTACTTACATCTATCGAAGTGGATCTCTTGAAAAATCTTCAAAAGGGGAACAAAGCAGCAGGGACGAGAGCCCGAAAGGTTCTTCGTGAAGTAAAGAAAGAAGCAGCAGCTCTTGTAAAAGCAATGATCGCCCTTGAAAAGGAACAATAATGGCCAGCAATATTTATACAGCAGGCCTTAATAATGTTGGATCTTTTCAGGTATCAGGGGCACCTTTTGTAACTAGCTCTGTCGTTCCACAGTCAGGATCGGGCTATTTCAAAGTTGAATTTCCATATGTTACTAAAGAAATCACAATTAGTAATAACTCAACTAGTTCGCACGATCTTGTTAGAATAGCATTTTCTGAGATTGGCTTGGAAGACAATGTGGCTAATTATTTTCTTGTTGGTTCAACTAAAGACGGGAACGGCCCAACTACTTTAGATGTTAAGGCCACCGAGCTTTATGTAATGTCCGATGATAATCATACGGCTCCCGTTTCAGTATTTGCTTCTTTAACAAACTTACCAGTCTCTCGTGTAAATAATATCTCACCTTCCGGATCCAATTGGTCAGGTTCAGTTGGTGTTGGCTAAAAACTAAAAAAATATATAAAAATAATTCATGCCCCTTGACAACCATCTTGGGGCATGTTATATTATATACATGGAGGCAAG
>TARA_R100000388_G_scaffold95005_1_pt1 | contig 10405 bp, 14 predicted proteins | sample TARA_R100000388 | Tara Oceans TARA_R100000388 (sample SAMEA2620360) | marine metagenome | biome: marine biome (ENVO:00000447); feature: surface water layer (ENVO:00002042); material: "saline water (ENVO:00002010), including plankton (ENVO:xxxxxxxx)" | depth 5 m | reverse complement strand
CTTCCGTTTACTTCCGTTTACTTCCGTTTACTTCCGTTTACTTCCAAAAACGTCCAATTCCTTCCAATTATATACCTGATTACATATACCTGACACCGCACACTAGAAAAACTGTAAATCGTTCTTCCTCTGCTTTCTAGGTTATCAAGTATATAAAACAGATGAATTTTCAGATTTTCGTCAATAGACATACTTTTGATCCTTTAAAAGAAGCTTTTTCTTAATTATCTGTAATTCTGTGTGTTTCTCAAAGATGATTCTTGAACAGAAAAGCTATTTTTCTGCTTTTTTTGCTCCCATAGCTTCTCACCATTTTCCTGTAAATCTTCTATAATCTGAAAATCGTCGGTGGTTAATCCTGCTTGATTAGCTACTTTTCTAATCATTTCGTCATAAGTAAACATATTTTTAGATTTTCTCTTTAAATCATTCGTAATAGTTTCAGGATACCCAAAAAATGATCCTGGTTTACTTCTCAGATGAGGTACTCTTTCTTTGTAATAATCAGATTTAGAGCGATTAAACATGGCTTTTTTAAGCTGATTTACAGAAAATTGAGCAATTACCTGAAAAATCTGTTTTTTAATATTCTGATTATCCGGATCTAAGGTATTATCAAATAATAGATTCCAATAACTGCAGACTTTCTGATAATCTTCATCAGAAATAGAATTACTAGTAGTATTTATTTTGTTTTTATTTAAGTCTTTCTTTAGTGTGTTCGAATTCTGAACCGGTTTTAAGTTCGGAATGTAAACCTTTAGCAATTCAGAATCTGAACCCTTCCTTTCAGAATTTGAACTACCATTTTTTGACAAAATATCTAAGTAATCTTCGTTGATACTGTACCAAAATGAATTCTTCTTTTTCTGTTTTTTGATGATTCTTTTATCGACTAACTCATTAATTGCATCAAGCACCGTGTTTCTTGATAATCCCGAATTATCTTCAAACTGAGTGATAGAAATCATATCCCCTTTTTTCTGATATCCTTTCGATTTTCTGATTATTACCGATAAAATCTTAAAGGCACTCGGTCCAACCATTGGCATCACGTCGTCTAATAAAACATTCGGAAATTTTGTGAAGTAAAATTCTGATTTTTTCATCGTTCTACCTCAACCTGAATATTCTTTCAATTACAACTCTTTCGAAGTATTTCCTTCGACTCCCACCAAACTGTATGGATGGTATATATCGTGGGTGACTCTCATCGAGATTAGATCGATTTAGTATCGTTCGATGATTTAATCCGGTTAGATCTTCAACCTCCCTGGCTGTGATATACCGTTTTTCGTTGATTTTGTGTTTTTTGGAATTAAGCAGAAGATCAAGCTTCTTCTCAATTCTTTGAAGTGTATCTGTTTTCATTTTTTTAACCATTTCTTACTTAGTGATTTAATTTCACACAAATTCGAAACGGTCCACGCCGGAAGCCAGCATGCCAAAAAAGTATTTCTGAATCAGAATTCAGAAATTTCTACCAATGATTCAGAAATTTTAGCTGATTTTCAGAAAAATGGATTTCTTTTCAGAACTCAAAAAATGAAATTTACTCGTCTGCGCGTCCTCTTGTTAAATTTTGCCTTTTTCTTTCATCCCCAATCCAAGTCGATAGTAGTTTATTGATACTCGACTTTTCATTTTTCCTTTTAATTTTGACACCTTTTTCAAACCAAATTTTCAGCTTTTCTACATCGGCATCTGAAAAAGCATTAAAATCATCTACAACTTTATCCCGATAATAATTACATGCAGCAGCAGCGGATGAAAACTCAATTCTATATTCATACTTCCCTTCATCAAGAATCTCACCTTCAACCTCTCGAATTATACGTAAGCTTATTACTGATTTCGCTAGCTTCTCGAGAAGTTCCCAAAGCTCCGGAACATCCTCTTCAAGGGATTTTACTGTAATTATATCCCCAACATCCTTCCTATACTGTTTATAAAGATTGATAAACACATTATCTAACTCTTTACTTTCTCCTTTATCAAATGCCTTTTCATATTCTTTTTCATTCCCAGTAGGAAATGGTATTAACTCTGGAATTTCAACTCCCAAACTAGAAATCCGTTCTAAAAGAACATTTCTTTTGCCATCTAATTTTTCAAGTGAATTATCTGTGAAGCCTTCATATAGTTTCCTTGTTTTCTGCACATATTCAAAATTCCATCCCTCCATTTTCGAGTAATGGACAGCTAAATCATCATATGGAATATCATGTCTAGGAAAACTACTCATACCTTTGCAAGTGTAAATGATATCTAGTATTTCTTGCCGTGTTTCTAAAAATCCCATTAATCTATCCCCTTTAAAGCATCATTAATATTACTAGCATCCAGGTGTTCGTATATCATCGTCGTGTTAATAGAAGCATGTCCCATAATCTTTTGAACTATTACGGGAGACACACCTTTTGCTAATAAATCGGTGGCGCAGGAATGCCGGAGCCCATGAAGCGTTGGTGAGTTTGGAACCTTTTCAGCCATCTTAACAAACTTTTTGTATGACTTTGATAGAGCACCTGTATCCATTTTGGACCATTCGTCTAATCCTGAAGCACTGGGAAAGACATATCCGTCATTTGGGCTACCCTGGTCCTTGTGCCACTTCTTTAACCGTTTGTATAGAGGTTTTCGAATGGGAATCATTCTTTCCATGCCCGACTTTGTTGTATTCTTTTCTGTATTAGTGATGATGATAACCCCGTATTCATCATCTTCTTTCTTAGGGTTTTTAAACACTACATCCTTCCAAGTTAGATTAACAGCTTCTTTAGCCCTCAAGCCACAGTAGTAAATAGTTTCGATCATGGGCTTAAACCATAGTCTCTTCTGATGCGGCTTCGTCACTGCTCCTACCTTCTCTTGTTTTTTATAGAATGCATCAAAAGCTTCAAAAATTTGATCCAACTCTTTCCTTGATACCGTCTTCTGTGTAATTTTTTGTGGCACCTTTGGAGCCTTGATATTCTTAGTAAGATCTTTTTTGAGGATTTTCTTTTCGTGCAGCCATCTGAAAAACACAGACAGGTGTGTGAGGTAGCTTTTCTGGGTAGCAGCAGCCAAATCGTCTTTGAAGCAAAACTCTCTGATATCACTTTCTATAATCTGGGTTACCGGCATGGTTCTTCCAACCTGCTCCATTAACATACTCAGGTGTTTTGCATAGTTATCTTTGGTCTGCTGATTGGCCTGACTCCTTTGTTTAACAAATTGTTCGGAAGCATCTTCCAATGACATATGCTTTCCTTTGAGGCTTTTCCTTTTCTTTTCTGCTGCCATCTTTGGAGTCCAACCATTAAATGGATCTATTTCTCCGCGCTCGAATTTATCCTCAAAATCTAAACGTAGTTTTTCTGCTTCTCTCTTAATCGTTGTTCCCAAGCTAAATGTCTTTCTTTTAGTTTTTCCGTTTTCTGTTCGGGCAAATCTGATATAATAGACACTTCCTCGTTTTTTTAAACTAGCCATCTCTGTTCCATTTTTACTTTTGATTGTGGGCTTTAGTGAAATTTTGTACCCATTTTTGTACCCACTAATTACGTAAATAGTGTGGAAAAATGAAAACCCTTCATTTTCAAAACCAGCAACTAGATCATGTTAAGACATAAAAAAAGCCCCTTAAACGTTATTTAAGGGGCTTTTTTGGCTAATATGTGTAGTAAAAATAAAAGTGGGCCCGGCAGGACTTGAACCTGCGACCAATCGATTATGAGTCGACTGCTCTAACCAACTGAGCTACGGGCCCTTTTGTTAATTAAACGACGATTTACCCAAAAAATACCTTGAACTTGAAAGCTCATGTACACCAATACGTACACCAAAGAAATTTTGTACACCATTGCTACCCAGTTTTTGGCGGCTGGCGTTATTATTTTCAAATGTGTAGATGATGTTAGGCATTCCTCGAAAGTCGCTTACTTAGGGAAGTAAATATAGGGATTATTCTCAGCTCAATTCAAAATTAATTCCCTCTATTTTTAAGAAAATCAGTAAGCGTCTCAGCTAACTTTATTTGAATATCAGAAGCTTCCTTTTTGCCTTCTTCAGATTCATCGAATTGATATTCTAAAATTTCTTTAAGTGCTAATTCAGCTCGTTCTTTTTTCGACAAATTCTTGACACCCTCTTCAAAAGGTTTCCCCTCACCTGTAAGCAGCCAAGTTCCATTACAACCGGAACCAATAACGATTCGGGCAAGCACTTCGGAACCAGGTTTTTTTATCCTCCCACTCTTCAAATCAGTAATTAACGAATAGTTGGAAATACCACATTTGTCTAAAAATTCTTTTGCAGAATTATATCTATTGCTAATTAAAATAATTCTTTCAGCGATCGGGTTTTTACTCATTTTGCTTGACTTGTATTAATATCGGGGCGTAACTTATCGTTAATTAACTAAAATTCATTTACTTACAAAAGTAAGTAGATAAAATAATATACCCCATGTCTAATCAAATAACAGAAACTCATTATAAATTGAAGATAGCGCTGTTGGTTAGAAGAATTGGCATCAAAGAATTCGCCAATAATTTAAGGAAACCGGATGGTACGATCGGGATCTCACACCAAGCACTTATAAGAGTAGCACAAGACAAAGAAAAAACTCCCTGGATCAAAAATGTGATCCATAAAACAATCAAAGAAACCAGTAAAGATTACCCAAACATTTGGGAGGAATTATTCAAAAGGAATGACGCAAACTAAACAACAGCAATTATTTAAAGTATTAAGTGGCATTGAAAGCCAACTCGAACATGTAAGATTTTTAATAAATGAATCAGTCCCGTCTGGTGATTGGATTGACACCAAAGAGTTTTCAAATAGATCAACTCTAAATCATAAAACAGTATGCAATTATGTGGGTAAGGGTACAATCAAAATGACTAAAAAAATTAGGGGAAGACATCTTATTCATATTTCGGAGTTGGAAAATTGGAGCAAGTAAAACGACTGTTAGTACCCACAAATTCAAATTCCATTAATAGACTGAACATCTTAGGCCTTGCTGCTTTGATTGTTTCCAGTCAAGAATTAAAAAGTTTTTCGGAAATCTACCTACGGGAAGAAAATAGCGACCTAAGACAGGTCATAAAAATACTTTCGGATGCTCAACAAAAACTTAACCGAGTGATCTTGCAATAGGTCAAACCTGATTGACATTCTACGAAGCGATACCTCATGTGAGAGAAGCATCCAGAAATGATATTATCGAAATCATTTCTGAACGCATTCCTTTAAAAAAATCTGGCAGTTACTATAAAGCATGTTGTCCATTTCACACAGAAAAGACAGCCTCTTTTTATGTTCATGAAATAAAAGGAACCTATAAATGCTATGGCTGTCAGGCATGGGGTGATGCGATTAGTTTTGTTGAGTTTTATGATGGACTGACCTTTAATGAAGTCATTTATTTATTAGCCGACCGGTATCACCTAACCATTTCAAATAAAAGTAGGAAGAAATCCCAGCAGGCAATAAAAAAAGAAGATGATATACTTCCGGGTTACTCCTCGGTAAAGTCTGAAATCCTGAAGACGAAGATAGTTTACGTAGCATTTAAACAAGGCGACGCGCCATTCACGCCTATTCTTTTCATAGATGGCCAGCTAAGCCTTGATGCTGCTAAACTTTTAAAAAAACGAGCTCAGAAAATCATATTCGTTGCTCAGGATACTACGTGGAAAATACTTAAGCCCTCCTTTGAAGCGGCTTTAAAAGCAGAACTGGAAGTATTCGCTATTCCAGATTATTCCAACGAATTCCAGGAAATGGACTGGGTGGACTATTGCTCTGCTCAGACTACCCAAAAAATTACAACTAAAGATGTGATACAGCTTATTGCAGGAATACCTGACAACATCACCCGATCTGTGTACATCACTTATGCAACAGATAATTTCAAAGAATTGACTACACAATGACAAACCCAATGTTTAACGCCGATTTTTGGCGTTGGTATCTGCGTAAAGAGTTTAAAGAATTTACCCATTTAGCAGATACAACCATCCTTATTGAACGAATTCCGAATGTATTTTCTGAAAACAATCCCGATTCGTTTCTCACCTTAAACCTCGACACGGAAATTTGTACTGATTCCGAGGGCAATGAATTCAATATGATTGAATTTATTGCCATAAAAGAGGACTCCGAACGGCAGTATGCGGAAATGAACCTGGCCGTTGACTATGAGCGCTGGTTGGCCCAAAAATTTCAAGAAAACGCGGCCAAAGAATACGAACGTGACTTCGATAACTACCAATGGGTACGCAAGCGGGGCGGCGAAAAGGTGCCTGTAACCGATTTTGATCTTATTCTGGAGTCCATAATCGAAAAATGGAATCCGGAAAAGAAAGAATGGGAACGCACCTATGTTGGCCAGCTCCGCTACCTTCGGGGAGGCATTCCGATGTACAAACCCTTCAATTTTGAACCTGGACAAACCCACAGCGTGGAGGAATTTTCCAAAAGCGTATGGAATAAAGACGTGCTCCAGGTAAAAAACATGAAAAACGAGGACATGCGCAGCTTCTGGCTGCATGTAAACATCGAGTTTAAACCCCGCATAGTCCGTGAGTTTGATCACTTTGGGATCATTTCTTTTGAAAAAACCCGGTATTTACTTGCCGGTAATGTGCTGGTAAGCTTTCCAAAGAAACCATCTGATCACATTAAACTCATTGCCCAACGTGACGGTGCTTTTCCTATTGGCGATAACAAGTTTTTAAAGCCCCCGGAAGATGCTATTCACTTACCGCATTACGATTTAGGAATAGCCAATACTGATGGTTATTTCCAAAATGCTCAGGAAAGCCTGTACAATGACCAGGAATTTTATAAAAAATTGGTGGAAGTCGAGCATCACTTTTGTGGCATGATTGGAGGCATTACGGAATTTAGGCTTTGGGGGAAATTTATCATCGCTTACGTGTTTGCGTTTGTGTTTTTTGACGAGATATATACGCTTCATAAGCATGTCATCTTCCTTTACCTCTATGGGGAGGGTAACGTGGGTAAAGGAGAAATGGCCAAACTTATTCAGGATTTTTTTGGAATAAATCACCTCGATAGTTTGAATACACCACCGGCTCGGTCGGTGGATGAGGCGCTGGAGCAAAAATCCCACATCCCCCAGTGGATTGATGAGCACGTTCCCCAAGTCCCTGGCAAAAAAGCCAAGATTGAAGACCAAATCTGGAACTCCTGGTTTGAACTCAAGCCACGACCTACTAACATCAAAAAGGGCAACAAATGGGGAAAGGAACATAAAGTCGTGCGTACCATGCCACTTTTTTGCAGCAACTTTTTGCCCGCCACCGATCACCTGCTTAGCCGATCGCTGATCATTCATTACAGCAAAAAGACGCGAGGGCCTGAAGATCATGTAAAAGAGCTGCTCAATGATCGGGTAACCCTTCAGCGTCTTATGCTTTCTTTTCTAAAAAACTACCATCTTCTCAACCGAAAAGACTTCATTCGGGATATGGAACGTATCCGGCTCAAGCTCAAAGATGCCGTTAAAACCGAGCTGGGTGATAAAATGAAAGATGTGGTACTCCAAGATCGGCAAATAAATCAGTTTGCCTCGTTGGTTACGGTTTCCTACTGGCTAAATCCTAACTACCGGAACCTGATATCGGGTTCGCTGGACGAGCTGGAAGAGATCAAAGACAAAGCCATGTACGATGATTATTACCGCAATTTCACCAAGGAACGTAATGAGGAACGGCTTCTCTCGGTTACCGGGGAAGATCTTTTCCTTTTTGCTCGGGATGAAGTGGTTAAGACAGCCATCCGGTACTCTTCCCAAGATCCACTTACCGAATTTATTGAAACCATCGGTACACTTATCCAATCTTTGAAGGTTACCGTACATCATTTCAATTGGACCAAGGACGGCACGCTCAAAATTTGGGCCAAGGCGATCTGGGACATCTACGAATACGAAAAAAGAGGCACCGATGGCATGGTTCGCCGTGATATCGTGGATGAGAAGCTTCGGGATTTAAGCGATTTGACTCCGGAAGGCGAACTTAAGGTGGTGAACTGGACCATTGTTGACAGTTACAGCAACCTAAAGACCGATACCATTCGTCAGCGGGGCTATTACCTCCCGAATGCGGTAGAAAACGAGCTGTTTCGCAACGCCTTTAACTGGGACAAATTTAAGCCTGCTGGAAGCCAGCCCTGGACGGAAAACACCGAACTGTTTAAAGAAGAAATAGCTTCGGCGTGAGCTATTTTTTTAGCTATAGAATAGAAAAGACCGAAAAAGAAGAAAATCTATGTTTCAATGTTTCAAAATACTAAAAACATACTTTATGATACTTTTAATACACTTTTTTATGAAACTTTTGCTGAAACATTTATGAAACACCATGAAACATTCACCCTTTTTACTGAAACAGGAATGTTTCATCTGTGTTTCACGGGTATTTCTTCTAAATCATTGAAATTATTTACTCCAAAAATAAACGCAATCCATCGTGAAACAGGCATGTTTCAGGAAATGTTTCATAGAAATCAGCCTTTAAATATGCCTTAGTGTAATTTTTAGGTATTTGAAACATTTTTTTGGAATAAAATGAGTTTTACCGGAAAATCAATACATAACCATCACTAATTAGAAACTCCATGCAGACTGAAAAATCCATGCAAGAAATAATTGACCGCGAAGTTATGACCATCAAAGAAGCCCAGGTATATGTAGAGCAAAAAACGGGGATGAAAAGCAGCCTTTTTTATGATTGCGTGCGTCCTCTTCTTTCTCCCCGTCCCATGGCTATCAATCAACGCACCCGAAAACCCGCTCATTTTGTAGTTGCTAAAGAACAAGTTGAGCAGGTCATTTTCAGCATGAAAAAACAAATTGAGTAAAAAAGAATAATTCCAATTCACTCAATAAATTTTTTCCAATTTTTTGTGCTTACAGAAAATTTTTACTTGCTCACATCCCCAGCTATTGCTCCAAGGGCCATTTAACTCCATTTATATCCTGCCTATTCTGTGTTCGAACCAAACAGAACACAGATGGCAGATCATTCAGAACATATACACGACACGCTTGCTGATGATAAAATAGGCGGAGCTATAAAAGCTTCTCCCGGCCGGCCGCCGGCTGAGTTTTATTCGAGTATGAATATTCCGGCTAAGTTTTCTATGGCTGGAAATTATTACCACGAGCGCTGCCTCCAGCTCGAAGGACAACTAACGGATGCGAATCGCAAAATCCAACAGATTACCGACGAGCTTTTTCAAGCCAGAAAAGACCTTTCCCAAGATAAAACCGAATTACTGTTAGCCCACCAGAATGAGATCGCCAGGCTGAAGGAGGAATTCAGAGATAAACTCGATGGGCATAAAGAAGCTAACACGTCAAAGGTCCATGAATTGGAAAAAGAAATTGAAAAACTGGACCGTGAACAGTTCAAAAAAGACCTGGAATATCAAAATGCTCAGCAGTCTCCAGGAAATCAATTTGTAGAACAGTTCGTCAAAAAAACCCCGGAGGTAATTGATACCCTTGGCGGATTAATAAGCATCATCGTTGGGCAGCGGCATGGATTAGGTCCTATAGCAACCTATACACCTCCTTCGGAGACCATTAACACTGCACCTGAAAACGAAGCACCCTCATCTGGTGAACCTATAGAGCATTTTCCTGAAACTTCCAGGCCATCACAACCAGAGCCCCTTCAAGAGGAAGCTCAGCCGGAAGAGCAAACTCAGGCAAATAACCCAACTACCCCCAATCAATGAGCATGCACTTCCCTTATCAAAAATTAATACAGGCTGCCTTGGATTTTATGGCTATCGATTCCCCCTCTGCGGCTCGCTATATAACCTATGTACGGGCCATACAATCACAAATTGGAATCATTCAGGGCATTGAAAACAGACCTTTGACGGCCAAGGACTGGATCAGTATCGCTATTGAATTGGGCAGAAGGGCATTGGAAAGAGATATCGGCGCGAAACGAATTGCAGAAAGTATATATCCCTTAGTGGATGGATCAGGGCAATTTTCGACCTATGCCGGTATCTCTGCCAGTGCTGCCACCAACCTATTACTCATTTGGTCGGGTACTTTTTCACTCCGACCAGAAGAAAAAGCGCTATTGGTTGATGTAATTGCAGAACTGCAGAAGCTATACATAACACGAACTAATCCAATTGCCCACTCATGAGCACAGTACAAACGAAAACGATCTCCCAACTGCGAAATCAGCTGTTCTCCATAGCCGAGGAAGCAAGGATTACCACCGTGACCCGAAATGGACAATTTATTGGAGTCCTAATTACCGAAAATTTCCCCACAGATGGGTTGGCATCCTTAACTCATAAAAGAATCAAGGAAAATCCCGTCTACTCGATTACCCAGCTTACTAAGGAGTTGATG
>TARA_R100000388_G_scaffold39145_1_pt1 | contig 10435 bp, 11 predicted proteins | sample TARA_R100000388 | Tara Oceans TARA_R100000388 (sample SAMEA2620360) | marine metagenome | biome: marine biome (ENVO:00000447); feature: surface water layer (ENVO:00002042); material: "saline water (ENVO:00002010), including plankton (ENVO:xxxxxxxx)" | depth 5 m | reverse complement strand
AAATCTTCTGGTTTCTTAACTACATTTAAACCCATCATTTCTTTTTTTAAAAGATGGTATTTTGTTTTTAAATCCAAATTAGATTTACACATATAAGGGAACTCTTTAAGAGCATGGATTATAGTGGCATGGGTTTTATCTACTGAATCAGCTATAGCTGTTAAGCTATTTGCTGTTAAATCTGTGCAAAGCATATAATAGCAAGCTCTAGCATAAATATATTTTTGCTGCCTTGATTTTGTAGTAATATCCAAATCAAAAACTCTTTCAACTTTTTTTCTAATATTTTCCATAGCCTTTTATTATATACGATTCATCTTTATCATTTACATGAGGCCAAGTAATCTGGTCAGAGATTCCTACTTTTAAATATAATTTATATTTATTTATGGCCTCTTTATATGCAGCTCTACCTCTTTCAATTAAATTTTTATCTAAGCTGATTAATTGAGCATCAGCATAAGGCTTAACACTACCATCATCTTGTAAGGCCATTGTAGCCATTATAATTACAAATCTAAAATTTTCAGCTGGTATGCCACAAAAATCACTATAAAAGGCAGCCTGTAAATCATAGCGCCATTTTTCTACATCTCTAGTAAAATCAGCTGGGTGTGTACTTTGACAAGTTTTAATATCAGTGATAAAATTTTTACTAGTGTTAATCACATCTGGCCTACATCTACAATCCAAGCCCATGAATTTACCATAATGGCTTAATTCAGTTTGACCATGTAAATAATAATCTATATAGCTTTTGGATTGCACTACATCAATGATTTCATGAATTAAATTATTTTGGTCATTGTCAATTATAGCTTTGCCTTTAGCATCTTCTACAAATTCAGCATAAGCCTCTTTACCAGCTTTTGTACGCCTATCTATATTATCTGGCTTTACAGCTACATCATCTTTAAATTTTAATGGCTCTAATAAAGCTGTGTGAACAGCTGTGCCAAAATCCATAGCTTTTGATGGTTTTACTTTTACACTTAGCCAATGCTTTACTGAGGTTTTGTAAATAGTTTTCAAAGCACTAGAGCTTAAACTTTTTACAGAATGATATTCTGCATTGGTGTCTTTTACTTTTTTCATTTTCTATTTTATTAATTTTTGATTCTATTTCTATATATCCAAATTCCCTAAAGTAATTGTCATTTAAATATTTTAAATACTTATTCATATAAAAAAAAGAGGCTCAGTTAAGAGCCTCTATTATTAAAAGGGTAAATCATCATCAGCTTGCGCTACCTTTGTAACTTTAACAGCATCAGATGCTGGTGCTACATAAGGCTCATCAATTTTAATGCTCATGTAACTTTTACCAGCATTATCACCTGTTTGAATTTTGTTTACCCACACGCTTAACTTTTTAACTTTACCATCAATATTGGCTTGGCCTGTATATTGTGGCGCTTTATCATTATCACTTTCATTTTTAAAAAGAGAGCCTGTATTTAGTTTATGCTCAAAATTTCCCATATACTAAGATTTAAAATGACTGGTTAATTTAGTTTCTAAATTACTAGCGCCAGTCCAGTCATGCTGCACATAGTAATTTCTAGCTTTTGCTTTATCACCAGCTTTAATTATAGCTGATACCTCAGCTTTTTTAGCTTTTGGTTTTTTGACTACTTCAATATCAGATTCCTGTATAGTTTCTTTTACAGCCTCAGCAGCTGTATTACCATCATCATCTAAAGCCTCTAAAGCCAAAAGACCCACTAAAGTATAACGCCTATAGTATGTGATACACATACCTAGTTTCTGTGGGTCATTAATTTCTGGTAAAGCTATATTAGAATCTCTAAACTCATCAAAGCCCACTATGATGGTATATACTAAAGTTTTACCAACTTCTTTATCATACCTAGTAGGCTGGCTAATTAAAAGACCATGCTTATTTAATATTGGTCTTACTACACTAAGCGCTTTGTTTATATCAAAATAAGCGCTTTTAAAATAGGGATTGCTACTATCCTTTACAATTCCTACAATTTCCTTTTGAACTTTCAAAAGGGCTGCATCTATTGATTTTTCCATATTTATTATTTACTAAAATTTAAAATTAAATTATCAATCATATCAAATCCTAAATCTTCCAAAGCTCTAATTTCACGCCATGTAAATTTATCAGGATTTTCTATTTTGGTTTTTAGTGTGGGCATAGTGATTTTTAAAATTTCACATAGCTGATATTTTTTATATCTCAGCCTTTTACACTCACTTCTAAAATTTATCTCAAAGTTTTTTTCTTCCATCTTTATTATTTTTTTCGGGATTTTTAATTACTATGTAGCCAGATTTTTTTAACAGCTTTTTGGCTTTTTCTACTTTTTTTTGCTGCGACCTAAAGGCCTCAAATGTTGCATTAACTATAGCCATAATTTTACTTTTTTGTGTACTCACAAAGTTATATAAAAATAATTTAAATATCAAAATTTAATTTTTATTGAGCTTAAAAAATGGCCTCATTTTGAAGATTTTTTTTAACATTATGTAAAATAAAAAATGAAAGATTTTTTTAATTTTTCTACTCAGGTAATTTAACGCTAATGGACTTTCTCAACTTTTTGATATACTCATATCCCAGACCCCCTAAAGTCCCTTAAAACGCTTAAAAAGGGCCTTAAATCGCATCTTAGCTTTTTGCGAAAAACACCCAAAAATGGCCAAAAAAAGGCCTAAAAAAATCATAAAAATGCAGTGTGGGCAAATCATTCTTTAATAGAATTTTCTGTAAAAGTAGCTACATCAAACTGACTATATTCATGCAGTGTGCCTTTATGACAAATTACTTTAAATCTATTTTCTTTAACATCAATTTCTAAACCATCAATGTAAGAAATTGCATCATCTTTATAGTTCTCAAAATTAACATAAACATTATCAGCCATACTAAAATTATTGCTTTTGTCTTTGCAGCTAAATTCATATCTATGCACAAAAGCGCTATGTAGATTTAATATTTCTTCACCCCTATCAATGACATTTCCTGTAAATCTATTTGTTACACTTTGTAAAACTTTTTGGAAATCAAATGTTAAATCTCTTTCAGCTATACTTCTAAAAGGTATTAATTTAAAATCATAAAATCTTTGATTTGCTGAAGCTGTAGCGTTCATTTGTATTATTTGTTTATCTGGCATCATCATATTCATTACACTACTAAAATTATCACAATAAATAGCATTAACTTTATTAGCATCATTTTTAACTACAAAACCTAATACACCAATCTCAGAGCGCATCTGTTGTATTCCATCATTACTTTGACTACTATATAAATCCCATTCATCTACTACAATATTTACACTATTCCATTTATTATAATCACTAGCATTTTGCAATTCAACATAATTAAAACGCCCAGCCTTTTCAAATCTCCTATCATTTTGGTCATAGAAATAATCAAAATCTACAGAGCTTTGTGTTGATAAATTTCTTGTATCTAATTGATTAAAATAATATAATCTGCCCTGTGGTATATTGCCACTTACATCACAATCAATATAGTAATCTAACCTAGTAGTTATTTCTGGCCTTTGCACATTTGTTTTAACCATTTGATTATACAAGCTAGTAAATGTTCTAAATAAAGACCTTGCAGCTGGTATATATTGACCTTGACTATTTTGAGGTAAAACATTATAAGAGCCAGAGCTGCTAAAATATACACTAGTAGTTTTCCAACATCTCTGACCAGATTTAGGATTATCATTTAAAACTACAGCGCCATTGTTTATAGTATAATCACCTTTATATTCCATTGATGGATTTTTACCTGTTTCACCATTTACACGCCTAATTAATGATTGGTCTATTTCTATATTTAAACCTTTATATGGCGCTAAATATTCTACAGAAAAATCTTTACTTATAGGCTGTAAATCACTTTTAACTTGTTTTACAGCTGGATAGCCCATGTAAGCTATTACCTTACTATATCCATAACTTGTAAATCCATACTCATAATTCCTTATAGCTATTTTAAAATGTTTTCTTTTATTACTTATTGGGCTTTTCATAAAAGCTCTTACATCACCAGCAAGCTCTCTCATCATATCCATGTTACCATCTAGGTTACTTATCATACTTGTAGTATTATCTAACACGCCATTTTTTGTGCCTGTTATTCCAATAACAATTTGACCCCAGCTTTGGTAAATTCTAGCGTTTTTATATTTTAAAATATCCTCAATATTTTGTTTGCCTTTTTTAAGATTGTAATTACTATCCATTAATCCATTTTGGCCTATGGTATTTTTATTAGTAGTTAAGTCAAATGTAGTAGCACCATAAGTAAACCTATCTACAAAACCACTAAAATTTTGATGCTCATTATTACTATTTAAAATGTTTATCTGCCCATCATCATAACTATCCATTTCAATAAAAAAGTATTGATAAAGAGTATCTGGGAAATATGTTGTGCAATCTGTAGTTTGAACATTATTATAAGGATTATTATCTGGCACTCTTAAATAATATCTACTTAATACATCAGTAGCATCAGTTTTTTCAAAACCAAAATTACTACTAGTGTGATTTTGAGAGGCTGGTATTAAATCACCACCATATAAAGTAATTTTAGCATTGTCAATAGCGCCAAGCATATCTAAGGCCTGTAGTGATATTTGAAAAGGGTATGGCTGTAATTTTTCTTTATAAGTATTAGCTACTAAAAAACCTTGCCAATACATTTGATAATATGGGTCTGATACTTCTTGTATATCATTACTTAAAATAGCATCTTCATTTTCAATAATACCATTATCATGTACGACCCTATTAATAAATTTATTTTTTAGTGTAGCAAATTTGTCAAAATTATAATCTACAGCTTCATCATCTGAATCACAAATATAGCTATCTTCAACAGCTGCAATTCTTTCTCTATAATTATGTTCATCATTAATTACTGGATATTTCTCTTGACCAGCTCTAGGGCATAATATTCTAAGCTTATGATATTGAAAAGGCGTTATGCCATTATAAATTCTTATCTTAAATTCATTTTCTGGATATTCATGAAAATTAATAAATTCATCATCAAATTGCTTAAATAAATTTATAGTACACTTACTAGATAGTATTGTTTTTTTAAATAATTCACCACTATTATATTTTATTCTTACAGGGTTTTTTGTGCCTACTATATTTTGTATTCCCTCACTTGGCACACCAGCTATAAGCTGTTGCTTTTCTATTGTGAAATCAGCTGGGTCTAAAGTATAAGCTGGGTCTAAAACCACACTATCTTCTTTAGCTGTAATAGTAGCTGAAAAACCACCCTCTATATTTACAAAATTATCAGCATTATCAATATCTACATATAAAAATTTAAAATCATCACCAGCTTGGCTACTACTTACTTCTATTCTATATTGATAAAAAGCTAAGCCATAATTTCTTTGGTCAATATCTAGCCTTTTTGGGTTACCATCAATATCACTAAAAAATAATCTATATCTAGTATTATATGTATCATTATAAAATTGCGCCATAATTAAAGCCTTTCGCCATTTTGATTAGCTCTGCCTAATGCCAATACTAAATCTTGACCATCTACAACAAAATTACCACTCATGGCCATTGGTGCTGTTTGTGGCTGAGGTAACATATTTTTTAATTTATCTAATGGCGCTATAACCTCTGGATTACTTCTAGCGCCAGCATATTCACCAACCATACCTAAAGTAGTGCCACTTACAATACCACCCTCTTTAAATTTTTTGGCTTTCTTCATTGACTTAGCTATAAGCGTTACAGCAGCTGCAATCAAAGCTGGTAACACAAATGCAGCAGCTGGGCCAAATGACTTGGCAGTTTTACCAGCACCAACAATAGCATCACCAGTAGCCTCAGCGCCAGCTGCGCTTAAACTTGTAGCTGATGCTGTAGTATCAGATGCTGTTTTAGCTATGTTAGAGCTTATTGTAGTGGCTGTGCCAGCAGCTTTAGTGGTAGTTACCATAGTTTCAGCTGCAACCTCTCTAGCTGCCATAGATTCTTTATGAGCTGCCTTTTCTTCATCACTCATAAAGATGGTCATGTTACTTATTAAATGCTCTTGTACCATGTTAAGCATTTGATTTACATAGTTACCTAAAGCAGTTCCAGCTATTCCCATTGAATCTACAATACTATTACTTAATTGGCTCATGCTATTCATTACTTGGTCTCTAGCAACTTCACTAGTCATACCCATTCGCTCTAAGGCTGTAGTAACATTATTAATTTCACTAGTACCCTTACCATCACCATCATTAGTACCACCCCCACCAGAGCCAGAACCAGAACCAGAACCACCCCCACCAGAGCCATCATTATCAGATAAAGTAAAGCCATTATCACCATCACCACTTAAAATACCACTTAAATCAAAATCACCACCACCACCATCAGCATCACCAAATCCAAAAAATCCACTAACTCCGTCCATTATAGAATTATAGATTTCTTGACCCTTACCTTTTACAGCTGAAACGCCATTATCAATACTGGTTTGTATTTCATCAGCTGTTTTGTATTCTAATTTATTGCTTAATGCTTTTGTATAAGAATCAGAAAACTCAGTAGCTATTTCATTAGCTGCATCAGTCATTACTTGTTTACCTTTTGCTGCGCCCTCTGATAATATAGATTTAAAATTACCAGCAAATCCTTTAGCTTTAAATTCACTAATAACATTGGCCATGGTTTGAAAGGCTATTACAAATTGTTGAATCCTAGCCCTTACCATTGTAAATACAGCCTTAAATACTGAGCTGATTCCAGCAATAGCAACCCTTAAAAATTTTGAGCCATTATATATATCTACAAATCTATTATAGACCTTTGCAGCTATCTCTAATACAGCTGGCCAGTTTTTATATATCGTATAAGCTATTCCAGCTACAGCAGCTGCAACTAAAACAGCTGGGCTAAGTAAAACCCCTAATTGAACATTTAAGCCCATTACAGCAGCTCTAACAGCGAAAAATGCAGTTCTAAGGGTAGCCATAGTAGTCATTAAGATACCACCAATAGTAATTATCTTACCTATTGCTAAAATTAATAAAGGTATTCCAGTCAATAAAGCTGTAATCACTATTACTACTTTTTGCATTTGAGGTGATAGGCCTTGGAATCTAGCTGAAAGGGCGCTAATAAAACCAGCAACTTTAGAAATAGCTGGGCCTAAAACGCCTAATAAATCAGCACCTAAAGTAGTCATATCCTCTTTTAAATTGTTTAAGGATTTTCTTAATCTAAAATCAGCTGATTCCTCTAGTTTTTTAAATGCTTCATCTACTGAGCCACTAGTATTTTCCATACGCTCAAAGATTCCTCTTACAGCTTCAGCGTTTGCACCAGTCAAAGATAATACTGGCTGCAAAGCTCTAACGCTACCAAATACTTTCGTAACAGCTTCATCATTACCCTCAAACTTATCAGTAAGCATTGTTAAGGTATTCAGTAATCCATTATCTTTAATAGAGGCTCTGACCTGTGCTGCACTTAATCCTAAGCCCTCTAATGTTTCTTTAGCTTGCTCACTTGGTTTTAACACTTGCATCAAAACTTGTCTAAGACCAGTAGCAGCTACAGAGGCATTTTTATTAGTCCTAGATACAGCTGCAAATGCTGCACCCAGCTCATGAAATTCAACGCCCATTACATTAGCACTATCAATTACCAATTCCATTGAATCAGCCAGCTGAGCTGAATCTAATCTACCCTCTTTAACAGCTGCCATCAAAACATCTGTAGCAGCAGCTGTAGATAAGTTTTCTTTACCATAAGCAGCCATAGCAGCTGTAGTAAGTGATGCTATGGTTTGTGTTTCACCTAAACCAAGGGCAGCAGCTTTCATTGAAACATTTAAAGTTCTAATAGCGTTATCAGTTTCTAAACCAGCTGAGGTAATAAAGTAAAGCGCATCAGCACCCTCTTTAGAGCTTATAGCAAAATCTCTAGCCATTTGCTTTACAGCAAAGCTCATTTTTTCAACCTCAGCATCAGTACGACCTACTAAGGTTTTAATTTTGGTCATAGACCTATCAAAGTCCATAGCCATTTTAATTGCAGCACCACCAGCTAAAGCCATAGGCAAAGTAAATGAGGCGGCCATACTACGACCAATTCCACTCATCTTTTTACCAAATGCTGTAGCCTGTGCGCCAGCTGTCTTTATCTTAGCACCAAAGCCAGAGGTATTAGCTATTAAATCAAATCTTAATTTTGCACTAGACATAGGTAGGGTTTTCTACAAATTTACAATTTTTTCCACACTTTAATATTTTGCAAATTAGATACTTTTTGTGCAAATTTTCTGGTATCTTCTGGGCTTGGTAAATTTTTCCTTATTCTTTCTTTTTTCATAAAATCCTGTGGTAATTTAAATAGCTTTTCTGGATTTATCATTTTATGCTTTTTATCTACTTTAGTATTATAAAGCATAGTAGCTATATATCTACACCTTTCCCATTCTAAATTTTGTTTAATGTGATATGCCTCAGCTAGTAGCTGGGCTTCATTCCAAGTACAGCGCCAAAATACATCTGGCATTATGCCAACTTGACCAATATAATAATCAGTCAAATTATCCCACTCATTATGTAAATATGATTCTACTTCTTGGCCTTGCTGGTTTTTTTTTCTGTAGTAGTGGTATTCCTTGCAATACCCATATTTAAATCATTACCAAGTATTCTAGTTTGCATCATGGTATTTATGATTTTTTCTATTTCTTCAGCTGGTAAATCATCTAACCAGCTGCCTACTTTATAAACATCATAATCTGGCTCAATACCATTTTCTTGGTCATAAGTTAATACGCCACAATATATGATAGCCCTAAAAGATACCATGTTAAAACCCTTTTCAAATATAGTACCTATTTGCTCTAGGGTAATTCCTAATTCTTCAGTAAGATTAGCCCAGAAATTAAAGCTAAAATGTAATGTTCTATTCTTACCACCTAATTTAGTGGTAATATAACCTCTTTTTTTGTTCATAGTTTACTAAAATTTATTCTACTTTTTAGGTTACTGAGCCACTAGTAATAGCGCCAGTACAAGTGATTGAGCCAGAATACGTTACTGGACTTTCCATTTCACTTGATACTTCAGCTGATGCTAAAAATCCCTCACCAGATAAAATTTGGTCTCCAGATTCAGTAGTAGCTAAAGACCAATCTAATTTAGTTCTATTAAGAATAAACTCAGAAAGCTCTTTAATGTTTTGTGAATCAGTATAAGATACCAAGCCCTCAAAAGAAATCTCAGCACTTCTTAAACCACTTATATGCTCAGCAAAACCACCACTATCTTTTGTAGTAGCCTCTGGCAAATCATGTGATAAAGACAAAGAGGCGCTAGTAGAATGACCAATAACAACAGGTGTGCCACCATCAGCACTCACTTTTAAAAGTAAATTTGTTCCATTAAATACATTAGATGCCATAATATTATTTTTTAAATTTTGTTAAATTATAAGTACAAATATAATCAATTTTTATTTATTGATTTAGGTAATCAAAGCCACCAAAAACATGAATCCCTACATTATCTAAAGTTATTGCAAATGGCTTAAAACTATCTGGCTCATTTGCTTCATCTAGCCAAAGTACATCTACATGGAATTTATCACTAATAACGCCAGCTGTAATTTCTTCACCAGCTTCATTATAAGTAGGATATTCTACATAAATTTTATTTAAAACACTAATTGTATCACCAGTAGTAAAATGTATAAACTCATTACCAGCTTCATCAGTTTCAACTTCATGAGGTATATCTAGCCTAGCTGCATTATAGCTTTCTTCAGTATCAAATTCATATTTAATGTGTTTCATTTTCATATTATTGCAAAGTTAAAAAATTTAATTCATTTTGAGTAAGTGATTTGTCATATACAGCATAATCAATTATAGCAGCTGGGATTGGCTGGGTTTGACTATTTTGCTGACAAAATCTTATATCATTTATTTGCCTTGATGCTGTTGAATTTAGTACAGGCGCAAAAATAGTATTATTGGTAGCTGGCTGTGAGCCATTAGTTAAAATATTAGCATCAGTACCATTAACAGAAAATCTTAAAAAACCACTAGTGTAAGTAAATCCTATATGATATTCTTTGTTGGTTTTAAGTGAGGTAGTGTTAAGAGCTGGGTTTATAAAATCAAAACCAACCACACCAGATGAGCCTAAATTATGCCTTATTCTTAAACCAAAACCACCATCATAGGTACTAGAATCATTAGCAGTAGTCATGGCGTAAAGCTCAAACTCTACACTAGTTTTTACACCAGAGCCACCACCAGTTTGATGTAAAGAAAATCTTGAGCCAGTTTGTATTGAATTTAATTTAAATTTCATGGTCATACTAAATCCTCTTAATGGGTTTTCTGTTAGTAGTGGTAACATATACTGAATGTTACCAATCCTTA
>TARA_R100000388_G_scaffold17873_1_pt1 | contig 10436 bp, 12 predicted proteins | sample TARA_R100000388 | Tara Oceans TARA_R100000388 (sample SAMEA2620360) | marine metagenome | biome: marine biome (ENVO:00000447); feature: surface water layer (ENVO:00002042); material: "saline water (ENVO:00002010), including plankton (ENVO:xxxxxxxx)" | depth 5 m | reverse complement strand
GTAAATTCAGAAATAAAAACAATATTAGAAACTGCTGGTAAGGTTGGTGTTGTTGATGCTGATAAAAAGATTTACAATGTAGATTTAGATAAAAACACAAAAACCGTATATAGGAAACTCAAAACTTTGATAAAAAGGTATGGAGTTTTCAGAACCTACAGTTATGAGAAAGCAAGAAAGAGTCAGGTATTTTTAGAAGATTTAAGATTGCCACAAGACTTTGTAAAGGAGTTGATTGGTGAAAATTAGCTATGGTATTACAGTTCATAATGAGGCTGAAGAACTAAAAAGGTTATTGGAAATATTACATAAAACTATTGATGATACAGATGAGGTTGTGGTTTGTGTTGATGGTGAAGATGATGCCGTAAGATTTGAGTTAGATATCTACTCTAAGAAGTTTTCTGATAACTTCAAATCTATGAAAGTTTATCAGAGAAAATTAGATGGCGATTTTGCAGCTCATAAAAATTCAGTTATAGAAAATTCAATAGGTGATTATATCTTTCACATTGATGCTGATGAATATCCGAATGAAACATTATTACAACAATTAAAACAGATATTAGAGATGAACGATGTTGATCTAATTTGGATACCAAGAGTAAATACCATAGAAGGTATGGAACAGCATCACATACAAAAGTGGGGTTGGAGAGTTTCAGAAAAGAATTGGGTAAATTATCCAGACTATCAGGCGCGTGTATTCCGGCGCGATAGTGAAATTAGATGGACACGCCCACTTCACGAATACATTACGGGTTGTAAAACTTACTCACATTTGCCACCACATGAAGAGCTAAGTTTGTACCATCCGAAAACAATTGAAAAGCAAGAGAAACAGAATACGTTTTACAATCAAAATTTTAGTAAAGAAATGAATGTGAGAAAGTAATGAATAATAAATTCAAAATAGTAATTCCTTCTTACAATAATAATAATTGGGTTGAGGTAAATGTAGAGAGTATATTAGAGCAAAGTTACCAAAACTATGAGGTTCTTTACATTGATGATTGCTCTACTGATGACACCAGAGCTATGGTTGAAGAAATGGTATCTGCTAATTCTAAATGGAAGATTGTCACCAATAAAAAAAATATGAAAAGAGGTTACAACATAAGTCCTATTAATCCTAATTTAATCAATTTTATGACAGACGATGAAGATATTTTGGTATTTGTTGATGGTGATGATTGGCTAGCTAATTCAGAAGTTTTATCTAATCTCAATAATTTTTATAATAAAAATGATTGTTGGATGTCTTATGGTGGATATGTCAACTATCCTGAAATAACAATTGAGGGTCATAAAGATCAATATCCATCTACGCAGAATACTCAGTATTCTGAAGAAGTTCATAGCAAAGTTTTGTACAGAAAAGATTGGTGGAGAGCAAGTCATTTGAGAACATTTAAGTGGTGGTTGTACAAAAAGATAAAAGATGAAGATTTGAGATATAGTAAAACAAATAAGTATTACTTTCACGCAGAAGATTTAGCTACATCTTATCCTTGTTTGGAGATGTGTGGAGTTAAAAAAATAGGAGTTCATAATTTTATAACATATTTATTTAACAATACTCAATCTAATAGAGAGCGAGGTATTGAAAGAGAAAAATTAGCTGGTGATGATTTAGAATTGGAAATCAGAAATAAGAGTCCTTATTCCAAAGTTCACAAACCATTTAATGTAAATGATTTATTTAGATTTAATAGATTTGATTTACCTATCAAATATATGTATGCCAAGTTTAGAGAGAATGGCATTAATTCAGAATTCGGTGTTGAAATTTACAAAGAGCATCTAAGATTATGGAATGGATTTAAAGAGTATAATAGACCTGAAAAAAATACTTTTGAAGCTTTTAGAGATGAGTTTGATTCAATCTTAGATTCTATAAAGAATGATGGATTCGATGGTAATAAATCAAAGATAGTTATAGATTCTGATAATTTACTGTTAAATGGTTCACATAGAACTGTTTCTTGTGCTTTGTATAATAAAAAAGCTGATTTTTTTGTGGGTGAAGTTTATAAAGATGGACAAGTTGATTGTGGTTACAAAATGTTTGAAGATATGGGTTTAAATAGAGTCTATATGGATGCTTCAGCCTTTGAGTTATGTAGTATTAACAAAAATATCTTTGTTGTTTCACTATTTCCATCTGCTATAGGAAATGATGAATTAGTAGAATCTATATTAAATCATAATGGTAGCATAGCTTACAAAAAAATTGTAAAGTTAAACAACAATGGATCTTTTAATTTGATGAGACAGATGTATTATGGTGAAGAGTGGGCAGGTAATGTGCATAACAATTACCAGGGATTTAGAGACAAAGCTGGTTTATGTTTTACTAATGACAATCCTCTAAGAGTTTACTTAGTTGAGTTCGATAACGTAAATGTAGCCGTAGATGTTAAAAGTAAGATAAGAGATATATATAAAATATCAAATCATTCAGTACACATCAATGATACGCATGAAGAAACAGTTAGACTAGCCAGAGTTTTACTTAATCAAAACAGTATTCACTATATGAATAATGCTAAATTACAATATTTTCAAAAGTTTGAAAATTTATTACAATATTTCAAAACTTGGATATCAAATAATAATCTTAGTATTGAAGATTATTGCGTAACTGCTAGTTCAGTATTATCTATCTATGGATTAAGAGAAGGGGATGATTTAGATTACTTACACAAAAGTAAAGAAATTAGCGGACATGATGTTATACATAGTCATAATGAATACGGAGTGGGAAAGTATTCAACTGAAATAGATGACATAATCTACAACCCAAAAAATCATTTCTACTTTAATGATGTTAAGTTTGCATCACTGCATGTTGTTAAAAAATTGAAAGAGTTCAGAATGGAGCAAAAAGATATAAATGATTTAAAACTGATAGAGGAGCTGCTATGAATCTAAGTAAATATTTAACTGTATCCTTAACCACTCATACTAATGGTTCAACTGAACTAATAGAAAATACAATTGCTTCAATTAGAAAAAACTTTTTGGATATCGAAGATTGTAAATTTGTTATCTATTCTGATGCTAAATACTCTGATGAAAATTATCATAGTCACTTAGAAAAGTTAAATAACATACAGAATGTTTTAGTTCATAGCAGACCAGATGGGTTACAGAATAATTGGATAAATGGTGTGTTGGAATCAGAAACTCCTTTCGTACTCAATTGTGAGCATGATTGGATTTTTTTAAGAGAGATTGATACTAAAGTTCTAATACAATCTATGTTAGATTACGATTTTATAAATTATGTTAAGTTCAATTTACGTGATAACCATAGTGCACATAAAGATAATCCTGGACCCAAAGATGCCTGTTTTTGGGAAACCTACATAGAGCCTGAGGATAGAGTAAAAAATCAGAGTCTCATAAAAACAAATTCCATAGTAGGTCATCCTCATATAATAAGAAAAGAAAAGATAGCTAGAGATTGGATTAGTATAGTTAATAATAAACTGCCAGGTGTATTAGGTTCAGTTGAAGTTAATTTGTATGATGCTTACACTTTAGATATAAATAGAATGGGATTTAATGAAGCTCATAAAATATGGGGTGTTTATAACTATGGATCTTTAGAAGATTTAGCTATTATAAAACACACTGGAAACGACTTTGTTAGAGGAAAAATTGTATAGAAATAGGAGATATTTATGATAAACATAGAAAAAGATAATTTATACTTAATAACAGGAGGGTCGGGTTTTTTAGGTGAAGAGCTGATCAAAAGAATTTTATCAAAAGATGGTCGGATAATAACAATATCCAGAAATGAAGGCCAACTTATAAAGTTGAAACAAAAATTTCCAACAATAGATATTCAAACTGGAGATATAACTAATAAGCATTCTGTTCATCGTGTAACAAAAGGTGTAAAGGGAGTTTTTCATTTAGCTGCTTTTAAGCATGTTGGAATGGCTGAAACTCAATCTGTTGAATGTACTAACTCAAATGTCATTGGTTCTAAGAATGTTTTAGAATGTGGTGTTGAAGAGGGTGTTGAATTTATTTTAGGAATCAGTACGGATAAAGCTGCTCAGGTTGCCGGAGTCTATGGTGCTAGTAAACTTCTGATGGAGAAGATGTTTCAACAGTATGAAAAAGACTATGATGATATTAATTTTCGTATTGTTAGATATGGTAATGTCCTATATTCAACAGGCTCAGTCCTTTGTAAGTGGAGGGATTTATTAAAAGAAGGAAAAGAAGTTATAGTTACAGAGCCAAATGCTACGAGATACTTTTGGACTATTGAACAGGCGGTTGATTTGATAGAAGAGTGTATGAAAGATGCAGTTGACTCAATGCCATTTGTTCCTGAGATGAAATCTATGAGTATAGGAGATCTGTTAACTGCTATGTCTCATAAGTATTTACCGAAGGAATTTGAATTAAAGATAAAAGAGATTGGATTACAGCCTGGAGAGAATTTGCACGAAAAGGTATTAGAAAATGGTAAAAGATCAGACGAAGCTGAAAGATTTACTATAGAAGAAATAAAAGAGATGATATGAAAAATGTAGTTATACTGGCAGCAGGTCCTCCTAAAGTGGGAAGAAACAGACACTTAGAAGTAAATCCTTCAAACCAAACAATTATAATAGAAGATATTATTGACAAATGTAGATTAAAGGATACCAATTTGTTTGTGGTGATAAGCAAAGAAAACATAGTTTTGAAAGAGTATCTGCAGACGATAGAAAATTTGGAAATTATAACACCGAAAGACGATAAAATCTATAGCACCTTTGAATCAGCACTCTCTGTGAAAGGTGATGTCATTATGGTTTGTGGTGATTTAATTAATTTAAGGAAAGGTGATGTTGATAAGTTTGCCGATTCTGAATATGATTCAGCAACTTGTGTTTACGATATACCGTGGGGTGATTCTATTTCATCAAATACTCCTGGTTTATATAGAAGAGGTGATGTTGGAGATTGTATGGGAATGATATCAGAAAAGCACAAAAAATTGTTTTTAAGCGAAGATATATATGAAAGCTCTAAAAAATACTACAAAAAATTCAATCCCTCTTCTGAAATGAATGAATATGTGTATAATGATGTAGGAACTTTTATGTCATTTTCTTTTTTTAAGAAAATATGGTCTGATAAAAATTGCAATAGTTTTGAAAATATAGGTTCTGTTAAATTTAACCATCAGGTTTACTTAGACAATGATTAATACTAAAAAATTAGATTGGAAAAAAGTTTGGATAAACAATGGCAGTAAAAACAGTTCAGACCTTAAAGTGCTGAATGGGCATGATAAAACTTCGATAAACTCTGAATATGTCGTACAGAATATTACTGAATTATTTGATATAATTAGTGATACAAAAGTTTTAGAAGTTGGTTGCGGTGCCGGAATGTTGGCTCAACACTTTAAGTGTAGTTATGTTGGTGTAGATTATTCTCATACATTGATAGATAAACATAAAAAAATATTAGGCAATGAAGTGTATGTTTGTGAAGCTAACGAATTGATTTTTGAAGATTGTGAATTTGACTTTTGTTTTTCTTACAGTATTTTTCAGTACTTTCCGAACTATGATTATATGAAACAGACAATTTCTGAAATGATTAGGGTTTCTAAAAGAGGAGTGTTTATTGGAGATATTCCTTTAGATTCACACGAAGAAAATCATTTGCTTTTTAATAAAAATGATTTTGATGGATGGATTACTACAGATTCATTTTACAAACACGAAACATCCAATAGATTTAATGCTTACAAAAAATATGAAATGGAATAGAGCTTTTGGTAAAAAGGTGATAAGAAGCTTTTTTACTGCTGATGAAATAAAGAATATTAAAACTGAAGTGAATGCTTTAGAAAAGAAACCTGATAAGAAAAATTATGTTTGGAAGTATTACGAGGTAGATGGTAACTTAAATAGAATTGAATACTTTGTAAAATTCAATAATACTTTAAAAAAATTATCTAATTCTAAAAAAGTAATCAAAGAAGTTGTTGAATTGATGGGAGAAGATGTCATTTTATTTAAGGATAAAGTGAATTACAAATACTACAATGGAGAAGAATTCAAAGCACATCAAGACATAACCGCCGGGTGGGGCAACTATTCTAGTAAGCACATAACTTTTACCATACCACTATGTGATGTAAATGAAGAAAATGGAGGACTTTACTTCGGAGAAAGGCAAACCGAAAGGTTAACTGAAAATTATACTGATTTAAATATTGAAATGAATTATGATTTAGTTCTATTAAAATTAGGAGATGTTGTTTTATTTGACAGTTATGTACCTCATAAATCATTTCAAAACAAAACACAACATCCAAGACCAATACTATTCTTTACTTACACACCTAAATCTGATGGCGACAATTATGAAAAATATCATTCAGACAAATTTAAAAAAGTACCTCCAGATATTAATAAAGAAGTTGGTAAGATGTACAGATCTGGAAATACAAATGTAGCTAAAATTTTTAAAGGAGAATAATATGAAAACAATAAAAGAACTTTTAAATAATAAGGAAAAAACAAATGTAATAATCGGTGCTAGTAATGCTATGATAGCTGAGATAGCAGGAAAACTGAATTACGATGGTATATGGGTTTCTAGCTTCGAGTCTCATGCTTGGAATCTTTTACCTGATGCTAATATACTAAACACCGCTGATTACTTCGATACAATCAGCAAAATTAGTGATAGAATATTTATACCAATACTTGTTGATGCTGATGAAGGAGGTCCAAGTTCTATCAATACTATAAGAATGGTTAGAGAGTATGAGAAAGCAGGTGCGTCAGGTATGTGCTTTGAAGATAATCCTTCTCCCAAAAGATGTTCTTTCTATGGTATGAAGCAAGATTTAGAGTCGCCTGAAATTATGTGTGGAAAAATAAGAGCTGCTGTAGAAAAAAGATTAGATGAAAACTTTGCGATTATAACAAGAACAGAGGCTTTGATACAAAATCACGGTATGGAAGTTGCAATAGAAAGAGCTAGAATGTATAACGATTGTGAACCTGATGGATTTTTAATTCACAGTAAGAAAAAAACACCAGATGAAATATTTAAGTTCGCTGATGAATATCATAAAGCTGGATTGAAAGCTCCTCTTGTGTGTGTACCCACTACATATAATGAAGTTACAATTGATGAACTAAGTAATGTAGGTTATAGTTTGGTTATATATGCTAATTACTCAATAAGAGCTGCTGTAAAGTCCATTGAAGATATTTTTTCCAAAATAATTCAAAAAGGTACTTTATCTGCAGCAAATGATGATGTGGTTGATATGGAAAAAATATTTGATTTAATTCGTGTTGATAAATTAAAAGATTCTCAGGAAAAATATGGTTCTTAATTTATTTGAAAATTTAGTTAATGATGGCTATAACTTCTTTACAGGTGTTCCCGATAGTGGCTTGAAACCATTTATAAATGATATAATTGAAAGTGATTTTCAACATATAATTGCTACCAACGAAGGACAATCGGTTGGTATAGCTGTTGGAGCAGAGTTAGCTGGTATGAAAAGTTGTGTTTATTTACAGAATTCAGGATTGGGTAACATCGTAAATCCTTTGACTAGTCTCTGTATACCACATAATATCAAACCTCTTTTAATTATTGGTCACAGACACACTTTACCACAACATAAAGTTATGGGTGAGATTGATGAAAAGCTTATCAATTTAATTGGATATGATTCTTATATTTTAGTTAAGGGTGATAATAATGTTAAGTAGAAAAGAAGCTATAAAAAAAATATTCGTTAGACATAAAAACGGTATATTTATTACCAACACAGGTTATATATCTAGAGCAGTTTATAATCAGTATCCAAGCTATAAAAACATATTTTATATGCAGGGAAGTATGGGATTAGCACCTTCTATTGGATTAGGGATAGCACTCAATTCAAACAAAGAGGTTGTTGTTTTAAGCGGAGATGGTTCTTTACTAATGCACTTAGGAATAACACATACGATATCTGAATATAATTTGAAAAATCTTTTTGTTTATGTATTGGATAATGAGTGTCACGAGTCAGTAGGTGGTTACAGTTGTTCTAAGCTAAATAAAGAATATAACGGAGTTACTGAAGTGATAAAGATAACCAATGATGGTAAAACAGGCAGAGTAGAGTTAGACTGTGAAACTAACACTAAAAATGTAAAGGAGTTTATTAATGGCTAACAAATTTTTGATGAATCCAGGTCCAACAAACACTAGATTTAGAACAAAATTATCTCAATGGAAGGGTTCTGATGTTTGTCATAGAACCAAAGACTTTTATGATGTTTTAGATGAAACTAAGCAGTTACTATTAAATAGATTCAAATCAAATGGAAGTTTTAAAATAGCTATAATGGGTGGTAGTGGTACTACTGCTATGGAGGCTATGATATCTTCTTTGATTAACAGAAAAATTACTGTTATTAACGCTGGAATTTATGGTCAAAGAGCAATAGATATGATGAAAATATATGGTGTAAAATATAACGAAGTAAAATGTAAAAGTATAGATGAATTAAAGAGTAATAAAAGTTATAAGAATGTTTACTTTGTTGAAAATGAAACCACCACAGGCGAAGAATTTAGTGTGGAGAAAATAGCCAAACTATATCCTAATGCTAAATTATTCATAGATTCTACCTCTGCATTCGGTTCTTCTGATTACAGCAATATCTTAGGTAGAATAAGTTCACTATCTTTTTGTAGCAACAAATGTTTACAATCTACGCCTGGCTTAGGGATTGTAATTTGGTCTAATGATTTAGATATAAAACCGAAATCTTACTATTGTAATTTGAAAAGATATATAGGTAAGGATATACCCTTCACACTGCCAGTTCAGTCAGTTTATGCATTAAATAAAACTTTGAAAATATCAGATGACAATAAATCTTTGTTCAGAAGTAGAGCTGATAGATTGATAAATGATTTAGAACAAATGGGGATAAAGTGTATTAATAAATATCCTAGTAATTCTATAATAGGATTTAAACATCCTAATAAAAGCTATGAATACTTAAAAGATTATCTTGACAGTAAAAATATAGTAATATATGCCGGAATATCTGAAGTAGACAATAGCTTTAGATTATCAACTATGAGTGTTTTGTTTGATAAAAACTATAAAAAGTTAGTAAGGAGTTTAAATGACTCGTGTTTATGCTGATATAGTTGGTGATTTGTTTCACATAGGTCATCTGAATTTGTTTAGACAAGCAAAAGAGTTTGGTGATTATTTGATAGTAGGAGTTCATTCGGATAAATCTGTGGAATCCTACAAAAGAACTCCTGTTTTTAATGAAAGAGATAGATACGATTTAATTCAGAACTGTAGGTTAGTTGATGAAGTCGTAAAAGATGCCCCTTTGATTTTGAGTAAAGATTTTATAGAAAAAAATTCAATAGATGTTGTGGTACATGGTGATGATAAAAGTGTACATTTTGAAGAGCAACATAAAGTACCTTTAGAAATGGGTTTAATGAAGTATCTTAAATATACAGAGGGAATATCTACTACACAAATAATAGAAAAAATAAAAAATGCATAAGGTATTATTTTTAACAGAAATGGGCTTTGATGGAAAAGTCAGTAGAACACATGATAATATGAGAGTTGAATTCGCTTGGATGGCTTCAATGAGAGCGGAACATAATTGTTTAAGTAATTATCAAAAAATTAGCGGATACGATTTGATTATCATTATATGGCCAAAGGGAAAGGTATATTTAAATTCAGAAGGAATAAAGATGAAATCTGATAAACCTAATCTTTTGGAAAAGTATTTGGGTAAAAATGTAGTTAATGTTCTTAAACAAAAAAATAAGTATGTTGCTTATATGCAGGAAGGTCCTAGTTGGTTTTTTAATGACTATTCTGTATTAGATCAATTTAACTATTATTCTGAGATACACTCAAGCGACATTATATTTTGTCATAATGAGTACGATAAGAAATGGTATGAAGGTTTGTTTCCTAATCATAAAGTTTTCGTATTACCATCCCTTCTGATAGAGGATAGTATAAATGATATAAAAGTAAATTCAGAGGATAAAGGAATAATAGGTGGTAATTTTTGTCGTTGGTATGGTGGGTTTCAGAGCTACTTAGTTTCTCAAGAATTTGGTGTGGATATGTACATACCAACGATGCACAACAAAAGAACTAATGAAGGCGATGTAGAAAATTTAAATCATTTACCTTATATGAATTGGTTGGAATGGATGAAATTGTTATCTACATTTAAGTATTCAATACATTTGATGCCAACGATTGCGGCAGGAACATTTTCATTAAATTCAGCTTATTTTGGAATACCGTGTATTGGTAATCAAAATGTAGATACTCAGAGACTTTGTTTTCCAAAAACATCTGTTAATGTAGAGGATATTAAGAGTGCTAGAGA
>TARA_R100000388_G_scaffold1996_1_pt1 | contig 10460 bp, 10 predicted proteins | sample TARA_R100000388 | Tara Oceans TARA_R100000388 (sample SAMEA2620360) | marine metagenome | biome: marine biome (ENVO:00000447); feature: surface water layer (ENVO:00002042); material: "saline water (ENVO:00002010), including plankton (ENVO:xxxxxxxx)" | depth 5 m | reverse complement strand
TTTTACTTGATAAAAGTTATGCTGTCCTGTTTGGTTAGCACCAAAATTTACTGAAGAAATAAATAATATTTTATTGTTGGTACTTGCAGGTGTGATGCTTACACTTAAATCTGGAATATCAACATAGGTTGAAGAATTTGTTTCAAAAGTATTCGATTTTGTTGTTTGTTTTACTTGTAAAATTTTTCCACCAGCAGCTAAATCACCCCATTGTGGTGCTGCACTCGCACCTTGAGATAATAGAGCTTGACCAGAAGTGCCATAATTTGCACCAGCTACACCAAATTGACCAGCAGCACCTACTTTGAATCTAGTATTTCCACCAGTGACTAAATCAAGTATATCTGCCCCAAAAGCAACACCAGTATTTGCATCTGTCCCTTGAATTGAAGGGTTACTTGCACTTCCATCAACCCCAGAAATACCAGTAGTGCCGTTAATGTTTAAAGCCATAATTAAAGAATAACAAGGATTGCACCAGATGGCACAGTTACAGTTACACCTGAATTTATTGTAGGGCTAACTGTGTGTGCGTGTTTTCCAGATGACAAAGTGTAAGAAGTTGTAACTGCTTGATCCGATTCAAAAAACACTTCATCAGTACCGCCACCAGTAGCACCTGCACCTCCGCCAATCGCACCCCATGCACCATTATTGTATCCTTCAAACTGGTTTAAGGTGCTGTTATGTCTAAACATACCAACCGCAGGGCTACCATCACGTTGTGCAGTTGTACCAGATGGAATAGTTAGGCTAGATGTATAATTATGAGTTACTTTTCCAGTAAATGTTGCCCCTGCAACTGGTGCTAGACCTAAATTTGCTTGTGTAATATTTCCTATAGTTGTAAACGTACCTGTTCCAGATGATACAGATGTACATATTTTTAATAAATTAGTTGATGAATCTATATGTGGCTGAAACTGAACCACATTTGCATCACCAGAAGGATCTCCACTAGCACTATTTATTGTTCTTAATGCTGTAAGAATATCATTTATACCTGCACGTACCGCAGCACCAGTTCCATTTGCTACATTAAAATTATTACCCGTTTCTTTAGTTGTACTATTAACTCTTGCCATTTATGTAATATTTTATTTTATTTTATCATCCCTTGCCAAATCCGACAGCCTGATAAGTGAAATTTCTATTAATCGAAGCATTTGATGAATCCTTGAAATGTACAGTAAACCCTGTACCACTGATATTAGATAATTCAAAATAATCGCCACTTGCCATATTTTGTGCAGTTATACCAATACTTGGTGGATAAGCCGAAATACTGCCTCCTATCGCAGATGTGCCTGTAAAAAATGGATTTGTAAATGTTACAGCTTTTGCACCAGCACCAGATGCAATAGATGTTGTGCTTTGTTCAGTTCTTCTTTGGAATGAGGCTGTATAACCTAACTGAGATACTTTTATATCTTGATCAGGGTCATTACTCGTTAGATTCACTTTAAATTTAAATCCTCTACCTTTATAAGTACCATTTGCAAATGTTTGAAACGCTGTATATGTAGGTGAACCAGATGATGGGTTGTCCTGAGTAACTGCAACTAACATTTCAGCATTTACTTTAGTAGCTGTAAGTCCATCAAAATCTACTCTTGCATCTATATCTGAAATTGAATCAAATTGATCTGATGGGTAAAACGCTTCTGTTAAAAAATGTCTTTTTATATCAAGACTAAAAACACCACCTAAATCTAAGAAAGATGTTCCAGCTGCACCTCCAAATTCATATGTACCTAATGGTGCTATACTTCCTAAATCATCTATAGAACTTTCAAGGTCAAAATTTGTAATAGCATCAAATAAACCAGTACCAGTTAAATTTAAAGAATTTGTTGATGGATCAAATGCTACATTAGTTTTTGTTCCTTGAAATTTAGGAACATCTAAATCTTCTCTTCTTGTTAAAGCTATCAAAGGTGCAAGATTATCAGGTAAATCTATTACAACACTTGCTTCTCCAGCACTAAATCTACCGCCATCATCTTGAAATTTAAGTATATATTCACCTTCTAAGTAAGGAACTTCAGCAGTTGTTGTATTACCTGCAAGTGCCTCGATAAGATCAGTAGCATTTGAAAAAGTACCAGTTCCATCAGTTTTTGTAGTATGTCTTACATAAACGCGACCACCATGCGTAACATCTAAATCTGTAGATAAATTCCAACGTAATCTAACTAACTTATCACTAATAGGTTCTGCTGTTAATCCAGTAACATCAGCAGGTAATGCAGTTTTTCCTAAAGCAGTAAATGTAAATGTTTGTGGTTCTGCTGATGGTTCTAATGCAGCATTAATACTAAATAATCTAAAATCATATATACCCTTAAGTGAATCAGATAAACTAACTTCAGTATTTACAGTTCTTACTGTAGTAAAATTTCCATCATCTTTTCTATATTGCAATTCATAACCAATAGCTTTAGGTACTGCATTATATGAAATATTTAACCTAGTTCTAGCTGTTGTTCCATCAACAAAAAATTCTTCTTGCACATTTGGGTTAGAAGGTGCATCTACTAACTCATTTAATACCGTTATTTTACGTACAGGCAAAGCTGAACCATCTTCAATAAATGCAAACTTTCCTGAGTTGTAAGATGTTGCTGTTATTTTATAAATATCCTTTTCTTCAGATACACTAACTACACGCCATTGTGTAGTTTGTAGGGTATTATTTTGCAGAATCCAAATACTATTTGCATTAGGTGTTGTTGAAAATGCAGATGATACTGTTATAACAGCATTACTAATACTACTTACATCTTTAGTTTCCACACTTCCGTTAGGCATTACAACACTTAGTGTTGGGTTATTTGTAGCATCTAAATCTGTGCTAGAAGTATTATCAACAGTAACAGTTGTGGTTGTTGCAGAACTAATACGGCCACCTCTTCTTAAACCTGCTCTAACAGGATCACTTACTTCTATAACTTGTCCTGGTCTTACAATTACACCTTCTGCAATTCCAGTAGCAAAATTTATAGTTTCAGTAGAATTTTGTTCTTCGAATAATATAAATCTACCTAATCTTCTCGCTTGATTTCTTGAACTACAACCAAAACCAGTTACTTTTTTTTGTATAACACCATATTTATTTTTTGCATTTGTATCTTCTACAGTTTCAAAATTTAATTCTTGATTCTCCATATCAAAATATGATACAGATACAACATTTGCCCTAGTTTTTAGACTTGATCCAGAGTAAACAAAACCATCACTAGTTACATTAGATAAGTTAAATAAGTATGAAGGGTCTGTAGGTCTATCTTGTGTAATAGTAAGTGAACCAGCACCCCAAAAAGACATACCTCTCATAACAGAACTTAAGGCCATTATGGTTTGATATGCATCCTCCCTTTTTTGTAAAACTGTATTTACTGAAAAGCGTGGTTCTTGTCCACCATTACCATCATCAACAAGTTCAGAACAATATACAGAAGCACTATAAAAAGCAAATTTATCTAATTGTGATTCTGTTATATGATCGCCTAATCCAAAACGTGTTTCTGTAAGTAAATTAAAAAGTACAAATGCTGGGTCACTTGTCCAGTGTTTTGTTGTAGTAAGAGTTCCATTAAAAGTACCTGTATATATTAATCTTCCATTTGTTTGATCTACAGTTGCATTATGAGGTATTTTAATTTTTACACCACGAATTTTATACATCCTTCTTGGTATACGTGGAAATTGCTGTGCATCAAAACGTAAATAAAGATGTGCTATGTCAGGATATGGCCTTTGTTCATCAATTATTTTTGTAAAAGAAGTCCATGAAAATGTATTAGTTCTGCTCGTTGTGCTGTTATCAGGAGAAGATCTACCTACTGTAAGTTGTATAGGAAATGATGTATTTTCTCTTAGATTAATTTTATAATCTCTGCTATATGCGTTTCTTGATTTACCTCTAGTACGTAATTCTGGATTTGTAGTTTCATTATATGTAGTTGTTGTACCATCATTTTCTGTAATAACTATAAATATTGCAGCCGTATTACCTAAATTTTGTCCATCAGCTTCATTTATATTTATTAGTGAATCAAAGCGTATTGTTATTCTTATAGCATCTATATCAGATTGCGTTATTGTTCTTGTTGCTGATTGTGCATTTGTAATAGCTACGCCTACTGATTCTTCAGTTTCAATTTCACTAATAGCCTGTATAAATGTTTGATTTGTTGTACCAAATCGTGGTTCGAATCTTATTCTCTGAAAATTAAAATCAGAATCTAATATATTATTAGGATTTGCACTTGCTTTTATTATCGGTGTTTTCCCTAAATACACATCTTTAAGTGCAGCTTTATTATAAGCATCAGTACCTTTTGTTAGACCTGCTGCTGATGGGAAACCTTCTATTTCACCTTCTGAAATAACCTCTATAATATTTACTGCCTGTTTACTTTCTACAGCATCCCTATTTCTTAATGCCCCTAATAAACCACTTAATCCCCCACCGAGAGCATCAGGATCCATACTATCGGTATCAGCAAAGAAAGTACCACCACCAAAACCTAACATAATTACCTCCTATAAAATGTCCTCTGTATCTATACCAGCAGATACTACTATTGAACCAGTAAATATTTCTCCATATACAACTGGTATAGGTATACCTGCCCTGCTTGTATTTTGTACTCCACTAAATGAAAAATTGCGTTGTTGTGGATCATCAGATACACCTGGTGGTTTTGGCGTTGGACTTATCATTTCAGAGACACCACTTAATGCAAGAAATATACCAACATTACCAGCAAAACCTAAAAGACCAGTACCACCTGCTAAACCAATAGCACCAACACCACCTGTAGCTACGACTAAACCAACAATAGCTATACCAGCAATTAGTTTATTAAATCCACTTGCACCACTAACAACAGGTACTATTTTTATCTGTTGACTACCACTAGGTATTTCTATTTCATTTTCATCTATAGTATAATTTCCTACTTTTATGCAATAGTTTTGTTTTGCTATATGTGCTTCTAATTTAGGGTAATTTGCACATAAAAATTTAAAAGCATCTAATGGAGATTTTATTTCAGCATCAAAACTACGTTGTCCTAAAAAACGAGCTAATCTTCCATATACTTTAATTTTACTAAGCATAACGATAAGCCTTCTTTGTATATTGTATATATTTTTGATCGAAAATTTCTCTACAACTAAGTCTTTTCACACAATGATGAAGTATAGTTTGCTCACCTATATATAAAGCAACATGATCAAGTATACCTGTATTAGTTGTATCCATTAATAAAACATCACCTTTTTCTAAATCTACTGTATTTTCTAATTCTACAAAACCTGTTAATGGTAAACCATATTCAAATAATGGTTTTTTACTAAAATCTTCTGGTGTTTTTGGCCTCTCCCAATGTCTAAGTTCTACACCTTTTATCTCTTTATACCAATCTTCTATTAGACTCCAACAATCTTGCACTTTCCATACCCATTCTCTACCAATTAATCCTTTTTTATATCCTGTTGGCTCATAATATGACCAATTTCCTGTTTCTGGTGTAACTATATAAAAAGGTAAATCTAAATATTCACAACTAGCTAAATCAGCATCACTTGCAGTAGGCGGATGATTCGGATGTGAATGTACAACTGCAACAATTTCTGCTTCATCTTCTACGTTTATCCAATCATCAGGGTCAATAATAAATTGATCTGATAAATCTTTGGCAATGTTATTACAAGCATAATATTTTTCTTTGCCTTTATATATAGCTAGTAAACCACACGCCTCATGTGGTGCATCTTTTTTTGCGTGTTCAAGTGCTTTATATTTCCAAGTCATCCTGTAAAAGCACCAATACCAGGAAAAATAGCTCTTGTTGCAATTCTTTTTGGTAATTTTACATTTATTAGATCTAATGCACTTTGTGCTTCCCATGTAACAATATCTCTATTTTCAGTTACTTTTCTATCTAAAAAATATATCTCTTTTGGAAATTCTGCTGTAGGATCAGGTGTACCATATGGGTTTGTGTTACCTGTAAAATTAACAGCATCTAAAAATTGTGCAAGGGTTCTTATCCTTGTAAATTTTGCACCATTTAAATCATTACCTGCTGTAGTTGTATTAACGTCTTGTAGTATTGCAGTAATAGTACCAAGAATATTACTTATTGTTATTGTTGGTCTAGGTAATGTACCAGATGATCCAAATTCAAAACCACTACATTCAATAGGAAATCTAAGATAAGAATTACCAGCCCAAACGACTTGTCCATTAGCGTTCATATTTGCACCATTATGGAAACGATATATAGTATTAGAACCATGTAATGCTGTATTTAGTTCAATAGTAAAAAGTTCAATAATTGAAGTAGGGTTTATTGATTGTAGTTCAGATACAGGTATAGACATTATGGTTCGTATACCTCAATAAAAGTTGCAGTAAGGTTTGCTCTGTTTGGAACATTAAGTGTTTTATTCCAACTTCTACAAATATATTTAGATGCTACTGATTCACCTGGTGGTGTGTAATCGAAACTTTCTACCCCTGCCCTCGCATCTAAAAATGTTTCAAAAACATCTGATTCTGCTTCAGTTATATTTTTCCAATTAAATGTCCATGTCTTTGCATTTTGATTTAGACCAAAAGTTGTACGCTGTTGGTAGCCATCACCAAACTGTGTAAGACGAACATTAGGGTTACTAGCTTTTGATGCTGGATATGAAGGTTCTGGTGTTGCTGGAAAAGTTGCCATTATGCTGTACCTGCTAATAATCCACCAGGTCTTTGTTGTTTTAATATTTCACCTTGTACCGCACTTGCTATAAGTTGACCTAATTGCCTACCACTAGCTTCATCACCCTCTACATTTGAACCTGATGCATCAACATTAACAACAACATTAGTAGAACCTCCACCAGATGCTTCGACACCTAATTTACCATTACTACCTCTACGTAGCGGTAAAATCGCCTCACTCCCTTTTTCTCCCATAATGCCAAATTTACCTGATCCTCCCATTGCAAAATATGTAGGTTTATTTACTACACCACCTTTTGCATATCCTTCTACTAAACCTTGTTGATTAAATACATTACCTTTTGCACTACCACCACCAAACATATTACCTAAAAAACCCATTAGTGGTTTAGTAATACTTTGCTGTATAGCAATACGTGCCATATCTGCAATAATGCTATTTGCTAAACTTCTAAAACTTAATTTACCTGTAGTAACAAAAGTAACTAGTGCATCTTCCATGCCTTTTACACCTTTTATAACCACATCTGCCATTGATTCACCCACTGTTTTAATACTGTCTTTAAAGGTATTTAATTTTTCTCTCATTGTTGCACCGAAACTTTTTTCTATTGTTTCACCAGCTTTTCCAGCTTCTTTATTTATGTTTTGAAAATATGTAGCAGGTGCATTTGTTTCTCCACTAAATAATTCCTGTATTTGGTTAAAACTTTCTGTAAATCTTTCTGTAAAACCTGCTGTAAAATCCTCTCCTAAAAGTCCTTCCATATTAGATGTAAGATTATCTTTTATACCAACACCTATATTTTTTAAACCCTCACCAGCACCACCTAACAATCCAATCATCCATTTTGGTATTTTTTCTACAACGCCATTTACAAAATTAGCTACACGTTTTCCTAATTGACCTATTATTCTTATCATTTCATCTACTAATTTTACAGTTGCAAATATTCCAATAGATATACCTCTAATTCCTATTTCAATAGCCTTAAAAAACCCACTAAAATCATTTTCTGCACTGAATAATTCACTAAATACACCAACAATAGTATTTAATGCAGGTAATAATGCATCTGTAAGTTGTTTTCTGAAGCCATCAAATCTAATACCAAGAACTGCTATCTGGTCATTAAAAAATTCTGCATTTTGTGCAAAGTTTTCTGATACCTCATAGTTAAATTCTTCTAGTGATGCCGCACCACCATTTAATAAATTTATTAAACTTGCACCTGATCTTCCAAATATTTCCATAGCAATAGCAGCTTTTGTTGCACCATTTTCCATTTGTGAAAACTTATCTGCTATTTCTCCTAAAACTTGTTGATTAGTTTTAAATTGTCCGTCAACAGTTCTTACAGATATTCCTAAAGCATCAAAACTATCTTTATAAGTAGCAACACCCTGATCTGCCTCCCTCATAGATTGTGCTAATCTTCTAAGTCCCTTATCTATAGTTTCCTGACTAACACCAGCTAATTTACCTGCGTTAACATATGCCTGTAATGTATTAGCAGCAATACCAGTTTGATCTGACATTTTTCCAAATGCATCAGCACTATCTATTGCACCTTTTACAAGTCCTACAAAAGCACCACCAGATATAATTAATCCAAAAGTTGCAAAAGTTTTATTAAGGCCACCCATTGCTAACCTTAAATTTTTAACACGCCCTGCAACTCCTTGCATAGAGTTACCTAGACGTTTTATAGAACCTGCCCCTACAGTTTTTGCTGCTACTACTAAATCAAATTTTGCCATTTATTTATCCTTACTCATTGCTTTCAATACTGATGCTTCCATAATTTGTAGGTTTTCTAGCATAGCAGTATGATCTTCTATATTATACAGTTTAATCATTTTTAAAACAGATGTATAGTCTAAACCAATAATTCCACTCATTCCTACACGCCATTGTGTTTGACAACGTAAAAACATTTCTACAGTTTGCCAATTTTGTTCTAATACATAAAAATTATTATCTACTTCTTTTTTTTCTGACTTAATACCTAACACGGCATTATCTTCTGATGTCTTATCTATGACAAGTGAACCATTCACCCAATATTCACCTGCCTCTGCTAGTTTTTTGCGTAGATCTCTTCATTAGATTCCATAAAAGCAACGCCTACAGCAGTAGCAAAACCACGTACTTCTAATAATTGATTAAGTGTACTTTTATTAAATGGCACCTCCTGACCTTCTCCATCAACTAAATCTTCCCATCCTAGTAATACTTCTTTTGCTACATCAATATCATCTATCTGTTTATCTTCTACCATTTTTATCATTTCTTTAAATCTAGATTGTGAAATATTTTTAAAATGGGCTGTAAATATTTCTTGTGATACTTCACCATCTTTATTTATTTTTACTACTACTTTCCATTTAAATGTAGGTTTCTGGTCAATAACAAAAGGCATAACAAAATAAGTATATACATACTAGGGTAAACCCTATTTATAATCTATGCAACTTTAGGTATAGACTAAGCTAAATTCATTATTAGCTGATGCTGTAGGTGTTGCATAAAAAGGTAAATTTAACATTGTAATACCATCTGATTCTTCATAAGTAGGCTGTCCTAAATCTGTTTGTGGACAAGATACAGTAACTTTATTACCTGCTGTAGTTCCATGTAACCAAGTGTTTGTGCCAGTTGATGTGCCAGTTGCATCAGTAAAAAAGTTATGTGCTGATAATGCAGGATTTTCTATAACTGCTGTTCCTGATGGTCTACGATCAGTTATTAAAACTTCTTTTGTACCACCTACTAACTCTCTATATATAACCTCATTATTAAAATCTAAATTCCATGATTGTAATGCTGCTGCAAAACCAAATATTGAAAAATTAGATGTGCTTCCATTTTTGAATATAAGTGGTGTTGCTTGATTGCTAACTGTAACAGTTGGTAAAGCATCATCTGTAGCTGCTGTATATAAACCAGTTAGAGAAAATGAAATACGAGGTATATTATTTACTTCACAATTTATACTAAATGTGCCTCTACATCCTTTTACAATTTGTCTTACACCATCATAATTAACAAATAATGTAACACTGTCAGATGGGGTTGTAACTGGTGCATAAGTAACTGTATTACCACCACTTATTGTTTCACTAAGTCCACACGCTTTTAAAATACTGCCGTACTTTGGTGCTGTACCTGCTGAACCTGACCCCGACATTTCTACATCAAAAGTTACATTAACTCTTGTATTTGCTAGTAATACTTCATAGTTTCCCATGTATGGCCTTATTAAATCTCTAGACACTTCATCACTTACTACAGGTTCTATATTCAAATCAATTACCTGTAAATAGTTAGCACTACCTGTAGGGTTAGGGTTTGTACCATAACTCGATTCTGCTTTAGCTAGTATGCTTCTTTTTCTGTGTAGCTTTGGCATTGTTACGTTTAATCAGTATGTTTATATAATATATGTTTTTAGCAATAAACACCATCTATTGCGTTAAATCGTCTATTTCTGTCCTATATCGCACTATATATTCCACACCAATAACACCGCCTGGTTGATCTGCGTCTAATAATTCGAATGATGTATCAGATGGTTGAACATCAATTGCTAAATTATTTACTGTCAAATCTGCCATTACTTTACTATGCAAACTTTCTACAGTTGCATCTGCCACATTATCAGGCACGTCACCTCTTACTATCACACTTATTCTAACTGTTAATGTATGGTCA
>TARA_R100000388_G_scaffold18548_1_pt1 | contig 10604 bp, 13 predicted proteins | sample TARA_R100000388 | Tara Oceans TARA_R100000388 (sample SAMEA2620360) | marine metagenome | biome: marine biome (ENVO:00000447); feature: surface water layer (ENVO:00002042); material: "saline water (ENVO:00002010), including plankton (ENVO:xxxxxxxx)" | depth 5 m | reverse complement strand
AATCATTTAAATTTTAGTGATTCAAGAATACATCCTATGGATCATACCCATCATGACGGTGCGATAGAAAGAATGATGTTAGCTCATAATCTTTTTGCATTGAAGCCAGATCAGGCAAGGTCAATGCATGTTGGATTATCTGGTATATTTTGTAAGGGTCAACCACCACAGGGTACATTTGAAGAAAGAGTTGCTCAGTGGCGAGAGCTAATTAAAGATGGCGATAAACTTAGATCGCTATCAAACTTACCTGAAGATTTAGTTGTAACAGATCCGAAGGGTCCAGAGTGGGAGGATTTAGAATTAGATTTGAATAGAGACTTATGTAAAGCGAGTACATGGTTTTATGATAATGATAATGATTTTAAAGATTATATAGGAGACGAGAATGTCTAAAAAGGTTTTGATTACTGGCGGCACTGGTTTTATTGGTCATCACTTGATTGAACACTTTCTACTGAATACAGATTGGGAGTTTGTATGTCTTGATAGATTGGATACATCTGGAACTTTATATAGGCTTCATGAAGTTCTACATGGCGAGACAGGCTCTAAATATCCAGACTGGACTAAAAGAGTTCGTTTTGTTTATCATGATTTAAAATCTGAACTCAATAGCTTTGTAGCTAATAAAATTGGTAAGGTAGATTACATTCTACATCTCGCTGCTGGCTCTCATGTAGATCGTAGCATTGAAGATCCAATGTCCTTTGTTATGGACAATGTTGTAGGTACGACTAATTTACTTAATTTTGCTAGAACATTAGATAGTCTTGAGCTTCTTGTAAACTTTTCTACAGATGAAGTTTTTGGTCCTGCACCTGAAGGTGTGAAATATAAAGAATGGGATAGATATAACTCTACAAATCCTTACTCGGCTTCTAAGGCGGGTGCTGAGGAGATGTGCCTTGCATTTGCTAACACTTATAAATTACCATTAGTTCAAACTCATTGTATGAATGTGTTTGGCGAGAGGCAACATCCAGAAAAGTTTATCCCTCTTTGTATTCAAAGAGTTCTGTCAGGAGAGAAGATTACTATTCATGCTAGTCCACAGGGCGAGCCGGGAAAAAGGCATTACATTCATGCTAGAAATACTTCTGCTGCTGTATTGTATCTTATGCAAGGTAAGTGGGAGCAAAGAGAAAAATATAACATCGTTGGTGAAAAAGAAGTTGACAATTTACAACTTGCACAATTGATTGCTGAGTATGTTGGCAAACCTTTAAACTATGAACTTTTAGATTTCCATAGTAGTCGTCCCGGTCATGATTTAAGGTATGCTCTTGATGGCGATAAAATGAAATCTATTGGATGGGAGTTACCAATGAACTTTGAAAGTAGTCTACAATCAGTTGTTGAGTGGACACTGAAAAATGATAGGTGGCTAAATGCTTAGTATTAGACAGGTTAAATATGACTGGTATGAATGGTCTGATATTCTAGAGATTAGAAATTTAACTAGTCATGGGTTTGGTAATACATGTGAAATAGATAAAGAAACACATTTTTACTTTATGAAAAAGTATTACAGGGATTACATAGTCGCAGAGTTAGAGGGAAAAATTGTAGGTTTTGGTGGAGTGATAGATGATGATATTAGAGTTGCTGTTCATCCAGATCATCAAGGGTTAGGTATAGGCAAAGATATTATCTATAATTTATCTTTAAAGTATCCAAACGCATTTGCAAAAGTAAAATTAGACAATGAAGCAAGTCTTAAATTGTTTGAGTCTTGTGGTTACAAAAAGAAATGGTATATTATGGAGAAGTAATATGAATCCATGTGTAGTCATACAAGGTCGTGGAGATCACTTAAATACCATAATACATAATTATAATCCAGATAATACTATTATATCTACTTGGAAAGATGTCTCTCCTGTAGAAGGATATATATCAATACATAATGATTTGTTACCTCGTATCCATGGTAATTTAAATTTACAAGCATTTAGTACTTATCAAGGTTGTCTAAAAGCTAAAGATATGGGTTACGATTATGTATTGAAGATTAGGAGTGATATATCCATAAAAGATATAGATAAACTGTTTCATTGTTTAGATGATGACAAGTTTTGTTTCTATTCTTATGTTTCAGATCCATCCCCATATAAGTATTTAACTGATTACATAGTTGGTGGACCTATTGATGAAATGATAAGACTCTGGGATATTAAGAAAGTTAATACGCAGATATGTGCTGAAGAACAACTAACTCTTAGACTAATAAACCTTATCAAGCCAAATGAAATACAATTTCTTTTATCTATATTTCATGATAATGATATCGCATGTTATTGGCATAAGCTTGGATATGACTTAAGAAAAAATTATCCAGATCCTCAATACAACACAAACCACAATCCTTATCATTCTTATCCATTGCAGGGCAAAGTATTGGAATATTAGTATGATTAACTTGGGAAGATCAGGCTGTAAGATTGTTCTTGATAATAATGTTATAACTAAATTTTCTAGTTCAGTCAGCTATAATAATAGATTGCTTGAGCAGTATAATAGACAGTCAAATTTTCGTGGACAGTTTTTTTATACCCCAAAGGTATTTGATTTTGTAGACTCAGAAGTTTTATATAATTTCAAAATGCATTATGTGCATCATAAAAATTTTAATCAATTCTGTAATGAGGGTTCTGTCGGTGAGATTGGCAAACTATTTGAATGTATTGTAAGTTTTATAGATCATAATTTTAATTGCTCTTATACAACTAACATATCAGAAAAAATACTTGCAGATAAAATAAATTCATTGTATACAAAAAACGAAGAGCCATATATAAAGTTTTTAATAGAGAATATGATTTGTAAGATACCAATAGGATACTGTCATGGTGATTTTACTATTTCTAACATGCTACTATCAAGCGAATTTTACTTGATAGATTTTTTAGATAATATATTTGACAGTCCCTTGTTTGATTTAGTGAAGATTAGACAAGATACATATCACAAATTATATTTTATGTTATCTAAGTATGATTATAGATCAAATATATGTCTTGATAAATTAGATAAATTATTATTGAGTAAATTTGAAGAGCAAATACATTCTCATGAGTATAATTGTTTAGCGATATTGAATTTGCTCAGAATGTTACCATACATGAAAAAAGAAAAAGAATCCACAAGGATAAGGCAGGAGTTAAAAAAATATGAAACTTATATTGCCAGTCGCAGGAAAGTCAACTAGGTTTGCACCAGTAAATAGACCAAAGTGGCTAATAACACATCCTAATGGTAATCTGATGCTTACAGAGTCTATTATCAATTTGAATTATGACTTTGAAGAAATAATCATAGTTCATAAGCAAGAGGATGAAGAAAAATTTAATTTCAAGACAGGCTTGCAGAAAAATTTATCAAAGTATATAGATACATCCATAGTATCTTTTGTATCAATAGACTATCAAACTAAAAATCAAATTCAAACAGTTGTTGAAGGAATTAAGTCATGCGAAAATGATTTTGGTTTTTTAATAAAAGACTCGGACAATAAATTTAGTATAGATAATTTTGAAGCTAATGACAATGTGGTTTTTCATAGTAGATTAGATATGCTTGACTATACAAACCCATCTAATAAAAGTTATATAAATAAAGACAAATTTAATTATGTCACATCCATAGTGGAAAAGAAAGTGATTAGTAATTTTTTCTGCTGTGGTGGATATTATTTTAAAAGCTCAAAATCGTTTTTGAAATATTTTGATGAAGAAGATGATAACGCATACATCAGCGATATTATATTTAAAATGATGCTAGATAATGTGAAGTTTAAAACAAATGAAGTTTTAGATTATTGTGACTGGGGGACTATTAAAGACTGGAGAGATTATACTGAAAATTTTAAGACCATGTTTATTGATCTAGATGGCACTTTATTTTATAACTCTTCAGAATACTTCCCACCTTATATAGAAGATGCTAAACCAATTATAAAAAATATAGATCGCATAAAAGAACTTGTTAATAAAGGATCATGTGAGATTATTATTACCACATCTAGAAATGAAAAGTATAGAAAGATAACTGAATTACAATTAGAAAAGGAAGGTATAAAATACAAGGATTTGATAATGGGTCTACAACACAATAAGAGATATTTGATAAACGATTTCAGCAGTACTAATGGCTACCCTACTGCCGTATCTATCAATCTTAAAAGAAACTCAGACAACTTGAATGATCTTATATAGGATACAAATATGCATAATGCACAAAAGATAGTTGAAATGTTTGAAGAAAATATGGCAGAGTATACTGGAGCTAAGTATGCTGTGTCTTGTGATAACTGCACGAACGCCCTTCGTATGTGCTGTGAGTATTATAAAGTACAAAATGTAATGATTCCTGCTAGAACTTATCTATCAGTTCCACAATCCATTCTTCAAGCTGGAGGTGATGTTAGCTTTGACGACTATGATTGGAAAGGTATTTATCAACTTCATCCTTATCCGATCTATGATGCTGCTAAAAGACTTACGTCAGGTATGTATCTAAAAGGAACTTTGATGTGCTTATCATTCGGTATAAAAAAACCATTAAAGATTGGTAAGGGCGGAATGATATTGACTGACTCCAAAGATGCGTATGAATTTTTAAAGAAGAAGAGATGGTCTGGTAGGACAGAAAATGTCCCAATGCATGAAGATCAAATGGAATTCTTAGGGTATAATTCTTATATAACTCCAGAGTGGGCAGCTAGAGGGCTTATGTTGTTGGGTGTGTATCCAGAACATGCAGAGGATCAAACAGAGGGATATCCAGATTTAAGGAACTATAAATTATATGAATGATATTGCACTTATAGTAGACACACATTCTAATTACTCTGATGTATGGGAGCCATGCTTTCATAGGCTAGACAGATATTGCAATAATATTAAAAAATATGCATTTACAGATAATGCTTATAATATTCCAAAAAACATTATTCCAATTACTTACGATAATAACTTATCATATAGAGATCAGTTTTTAAGCTGCATCAAACAAGTTCAAGAGAAGTATATATTATACACTAGTGAGGATTATATCCTATATGACTATGTAAAACTTGATGAGATACAAAGTCTGTGCAAAATTCTTACGGATACTAATTACAATTTTGTAAAACTCATAAAAGGTCATGAGAATGTAATACCTTTCAGGGATTATGATAATCTTTTTGAAATAGATCCTAATGATGCGAATTTCTTTGCACAGCAGGCTAGTGTTTGGAATACTAGAGACTTTGAGAATATATTTTCTACAGCACCAAAAGAAAATACAAGAATGCAACATGAACCTATGGGTTCTGAAATTTGTAGACGGTTAGGATATAGGGGTCTACAGTATTATTCTGGTAGTCGTAAAAGAGGTATAGTGCATTATGATTCAAGTATCTATCCTTATATCGCAACTGCGGTAGTGAAAGGCCAATGGAACTTATCAGAGTACTATTTAGAGATGCTAGAGATCTTTCAAGAGTATCATATTGATCCAACAATTAGGGGAACAAGATGAAGATAGTTTGTAATTGGTCTGACGATTCTATATGGGGAGTAGTTCCATATATGCATAAAAGTCTAGAAGTATTCAACGATGATACTTCAGATGAAGTTCTTATGAATGGTGCTGCTTGGATTTACAATCATGATATAAAAAAACAGTTTAAAGATTACAAAAGAAGATGTCTACTTGCACTATGGAGTCCATGTGAGTTTACATCACGAACCGGATACTATCATTTTGACCACTATGATTTTTTCACTGATGTTTATTGTGTCTGCCCCTTCACATGTAAATTTATGAATGAGCATTACGGTTATGAAAAATTTAAATACATACCCTATCCCTTTACTAATTATTCTGTAACAGAATTTGGTAATTACGATGCAGATTGTTCGTGGATGGGATCTATTCATGGTCAAGATCATATATCTGCTATAGATACTTTAATGTTGTTCAACTACAAGTTTATAACATCTCAAAAGAACACTTGGATGCATCATCCTTATGAATTCCATATGTGTACACATGTAGATTTATCACCTGATGATAAACTTATTGAACTTAGTAGGTGTAAGTCTTCTCTAAGCTTTAATATGATTTATATGAGTCCCTCATCTAGAAAGAATAACTTTGATGTGTTTGATAGGTTTGATGAAGGTATCATGCCTCAGTTTAAGGTTAGAACACATGAGATTACTAGCTCAAAGTCTCTTATGCTTGTGAAAAAAGATCCTTGGAATTTAATTGAAGACTTCTATGAGCCAGAAAAAGAATTTATTTACTTTGAAGATTTTACTGAACTTAAAGATATAATTTCTGATTTATCTAACAACTTTGAGAAGTATGAGGGTATAATTGAAAATGCATATAGAAGATATCAAGATTACACTGTAGAAAAAATATATCAATATATAAAGTCAGATGATGATTCACTTATAACTTGGAGTAACAAACATGTTTGATGGAAAGAAAGTGTTGGTGACTGGGGGAACTGGCCTAGTTGGTCGTGAGTTAGTTGAGCTTTTAGTAAAAGAGGGTGCTGATGTAACATCTATGTCATTGGATGAAAATAATCTTGATCCTGAATGGGGAGCTACATATCTTAAGAGTGACCTAAGAGAAGTTAGAAACTGTTATAGGGCTTGTGAAGATAAAGATTATGTATTTCATATTGCTGGAGTAAAAGGTTCTCCGCTAGTTATGAAGACATATCAAAATAGAGTATTCAGAGATTTTGTAATGATGAATACGAACATGATTGATGCTATGAACAATACGCCCACAGTCAAATGGGGTTTATACACTAGTACTGTAGGAACATACGGACCTGCTAGAACTTTTAAGGAAGATGATCTGTGGACCCAAAACCCTTCACCAAATGATTGGTTTGCTGGATGGGCTAAGAGAATGGGTGAAGTACAAGTAGATGCTTATGAAAAAGAAAACGGCACTAATAAAATATCAATTATTAAACCTGTTAATATCTACGGTAAGTTTGATAATTTCAATCTAGAAACATCTACACTTATTCCGTCCTTAATTAGGAAAGTTGCAGAAGCAAAAGATAGTGTAGAGATATGGGGAGATGGTTCTGCTGCTAGAGACATCATCCATGCTAGAGATGTCGCAAGGTCAGCTATCTTTGCAGTTAAAAATCAGATCACAGAACCCTTAAATGTTGGTAATGGTAAAACTTATACGATCAAAAATGTAATTGAAACTTTAATTAAGGCATCTGGTAAAGATTTAAAGATTACTCATGATCTTACAAAACCCACTGGCGATCAATACAGAGTGGCTATCGTTGATAGACTACTTGGATATGGATATAAGAACAGTGTAAGCCTAAAAGAAGGTTTAAAGGAAACTTATGATTGGTATGTAAAAAATGGACCAACTACTGGTAGGCATAATCCATTTGCTTAATTAGGAAATAATATAATGAAAACATTTGTTAAAAAATATGTAGATAAAAGACTGGATGTTGCACTAGCCCTAATGGAGGAAAGGGCAAAGGAAATATTAAATAGTAATGATTTTTATAAAGATTTATACATTGATCCAGATGTAGATATTGTTAATAGTCACCCTCAAGTAATTCAACAAGTAAAAGAAGAGTTAATTGACTTTTTAAAATTGTTACAGGAGCATAATGTTAAAGATGTCTTACAGATAGGTCTAGGGCATTGGGCATCAACACACTTTGCTTTAAGCTTGTTAACCGATTATATTACTACAATTGAGTATGATATAAGACATATTGAAAGATATTTACCAGAGTCATGCCTAGACTGTGAACAAGTAATTCACGGTAACTCTTTAGAGGTTCATAAAGATCTAGAGGATGAGCATTTTGATGTAGTTTTTATTGATGGCAATCACTCGTACAATTATGTAAAGCAAGACTTGGAAAACTATTCTAAAAAAGTAAAGTCAGGAGGCATTATTGCATTGCATGATGCAAATTTTGAGGGAGATCAATATGGTACGCCTAAAGTTCTAAGGGAATCTGGTTATGATTGGACTTTTATATCTCACTCAAAAGAAGTTGGAATAGCATATAGGATAAAGGAATAATGATGAAAAAGACAATGCTAATCTGTGGTGCAGATGGTTTTATTGGTAAAAATGCACTAGATTTTTTTAAAGATGAATATGAAATTCTAGCAGTCGTATTTCAACCAATGCCCAAAAGAGGCAAGGTTGAAGGTGTTGATTACATCTCTGGAGATTTAAGAGATGAGTCATTTGTTAAGTCATTATTTGAAGATAATCATTTTGATGTAGTATTACAATGTGCTGCAACTACTACTGGTTCTAAAGATGTAGTAGAAAGACCTTATGTTCATGTAACAGATAATGTTGTTATGAATGCATGGATTTTTAGAGAGGCTACACTGGCTGGTGTTGGTCATGTTTTATTCCCAAGCTGCACAGTCATGTATCAACCAAAAGATAAGCCTCAGTCTGAAGATGATTGGTCGTCTGAGGATGAGATTTATGGAAACTATTTTGGCGTTGGTAATATGAAAGTATTCAATGAAAAGATGTGTGACTTCTATTCTAGAATAGGAACAACTAAGTTTACAGCATTTAGACACTCAAATGTTTATGGGCCATATGATAAGTTTGATCTAGATAAGTGTCATGTAGTTCCTGCTTTTGTAAATAAAGTGATTAATGCAACAGACACCTTAGAAATTTGGGGAACTGGTAAGGCATCTAGAGATGTCATTTATATTGACGACTTAGTAGATTTTATTGATTTATGTATTAAGAATCAAAAATCAAAATACGAACTTTACAACTGCGGTGCTGGTAAAGCTTATTCTATTTTAGAACTAGCACAGACAGTCATGAATATAAATGGGAAATCTTTAGAGATCAAAATGGATACATCTAAACCAGATATTCCAACAACTGTTATATTAAACTGTGATAAGGCTAAAACTGAACTGGGTTGGGAGATTAAAACATCTTTGATTGATGGTCTTTCTAAAACATGTGATTGGTATATTAAAAATGTCAAATCTAATAATTGACAATTCTAAGCACTTTGAAGATCGCGGTAGTATTTATACAATTTATCGTGCTGATATGTGTGATGCTAGCTTTGTTCAAGATAAAATTACTAAATCATACGAGGGAGTAATTAGAGGGTTCCATGGTGACAATAAAACATATAAACTTATTTCGTGCCTGCATGGTAAGATAAGACTTGTTACTTATGATGTAGATAATGATATTAAAGAAGAGTATATTTTAGATGGCGATGATACAAAATCAGTATCTGTTTTAGTTCCACCAAGAGTACTAAACGCTCATCAATGTTTAACTACTAGCTGCATATTTCATTATAAGTGGAGTGAGTATTATACATCTCCAGAAGATCAATGGAGTGTAAATTATAATGATGAATGCATCAATCCAGAATGGAATACTGATATAATAAGATATGATTTTCCCGGTGCTATCTCAGATAGAGATAAAAATGCTCCATCTTTAAAGGACTTTAAAAAATGCTTGAACAAGACTTAATTGATTTTGAAGAAGATATTGCGTCTATTTATGAACAAGGTATCATTCGTGCTCCTATACATCTGAGGTCGGGTAACGAGTCTCAGCTAGTTGATATTTTTAAAAATATAAATACAGAAGATTATGTTTTTTCAACATGGGCAAGTCATTTGCATTGCCTGCTGAAGGGAGTGCCTAAAGAACAAGTTAAGGAAGCGATTTTACAAGGTAGATCTATTACTCTAAATTTTCCAGAGTATAATTTATATAGTTCCGCTATAGTAGGAGGGACTCCTTCTATTGCTGTTGGCACAGCCTACGCAATTAAAAAGGAAAAGAAAAAAGGTAGGGTTTATTGTTTTTTAGGTGATATGGGTTTTCATACAGGTATAGCTTATGAATCAATAAAGTATGCAGTAGGACATAGATTACCAATAACATTTGTGATTGAAGATAATGGTAAATCTGTTGGCACTCCTACATTGAATGCATGGCACATTGATACACATACCATCTATGAATTGATGTGTAAAATGGCACATGGAAGTCAAGATGTTAAAATAGAATATTATAGATATGAGTCAAAATATCCTCATGCTGGGACTGGAAACTTTGTGGAGTTTTAAATGAAATATATTGATGAAGTACAAAAAGGAATGGATTTATTAGGTTCTCATCCTAAGTCTATTTTTATTGGTCAGGCAGTAGAATATAAGGGAACAGCACTAACACATCAAGTTAAAAACTTTCCTCAAGAGAAATTGCTTGAATTACCAGTGGCCGAAGAGTTCCAAGCAGGATTTGCTATTGGTTTAGCTCTGGAGGGTTACCTTCCCGTGAGCCTTTATCCTCGCATGAATTTTATTATTCTTGCCATGAATCAGATAATTAATCATCTTGATAAATGGGATGCTATGTCTGTTGGTGAAAGTAAACCTAAAGTTATTATGAAAGCAGTTGTTGGATCTGCACATCCATTAGATCCGGGGCATCAACATAAGGCAAATTATACTGAGGCTTTTAAGTCCATGTCTACAAATATTGATGTGGTAGAATTACTTTATCCTTATCAA
>TARA_R100000388_G_C7244930_1_pt1 | contig 10827 bp, 2 predicted proteins | sample TARA_R100000388 | Tara Oceans TARA_R100000388 (sample SAMEA2620360) | marine metagenome | biome: marine biome (ENVO:00000447); feature: surface water layer (ENVO:00002042); material: "saline water (ENVO:00002010), including plankton (ENVO:xxxxxxxx)" | depth 5 m | reverse complement strand
AACCACTCTTCGGGGTGGTTACAATACTATAATAAAAAAATATGGCAGTAAGTGTAAACAAAGTATATCAAACAGTTTTAGCAATAGCTAATAAAGAACAAAGAGGTTATATAACTCCTCAAGAATTTAATTTATTTGCAGAGCAAGCTCAGCTAGATATATATAATCAATATTTTTATGATATAAATCAATTTAGACGAGCTGTAGGTAACGATGATCATTATTCTGATATGATCGATGTTATAGAGAAAAAATTAAATGCATTTTACGCAACTCAAAGTTATCCTCGTGTTAATACTGAAAGGTTTAATACAACCAACAGGTATAATGGTCACAAAAATCAATACACTTTATCTCATCACAACGGTGGTTTAGCTGGTTATAAACTAATATCAATAACTTCTATTAGAAACGCTAGAACTGCAGACGGTAATGTTGAGAAGTTTAAAACAAACGTTGAGATTTTAAAGAATAGTGATTTTGAAGAAGCTGTACTTTCTCCTTTAACAAGAGGTAGTATGGATAAGCCAATATGCACTATTTATAAAAACGAAATACATTGTAATCCAATACAAAATAATTTAGAAATTTCTTTTTATAACACACCAGTAAAACCTAACTGGACTTATGTAGTTGTAAATGAAAAAGCTCTATACAACGCTACAGCAAGTGATCATAAAGACTTTGGTTTGCACCAATCTGAAGAAAAAGAATTAGTTTTAAAAATATTATTACTAGCTGGTGTTAGTATAAAAGACTACAATGTAGCACAATTATCTTCTCAAGAACAAATAAAAGACGTACAACAACAAAAAATTTAAATAAATGGCTTTATTAAGTACATCTCAACAGGAATATTATCAAGGTGGTGACACAGGTAAATATCAATTTACTTCTTTAAACGATGTGATTAATTACTTTATGTCTGTTTACGTTGGTGAAAATAAAATTATACCAAAAGCCAGAAGAGTAGATGTTGCTTTTCACGCTCAAAGATCTTTGCAAGAGTTATCATTTGATACTCTTAAATCTATAAAGTCTCAAGAAATAGTTTTACCTCCAAGTTTAACTATGATACTTCCTCATGATTATGTTAACTATACTAAAATAAGCTTTAGTGATGACGCAGGTATAAAAAGAATATTATATCCAACTTCAAAAACATCAAATCCTTTCGCTATAAAACAAGAAGATACTGGAGAGTATGTATTTAGTACAGATGAGAATATAGTTGTAAACGGTGATTTTAATACTAATCTTTCTAATGGTTGGAAATTTTCAAGTCCTAGCAAATCAAGCGCTTGGGATAGTATAGCTAGTAGAGGTACAAATGTAAAATATTTTTTTAATAATATAAGAGACACCATACAAATAGTAAATGAAGAGTTAGAGTTTGGTCATCTTTGGTTTAACGCGACTGGATCAAGAAACAATGTTGGTCAAATACCTACTACAAGCAACGCTTATGGTTGTTGGCAGGCTGTAGATGTTTCACAGTTTAACTCTATAGATTTTGAAGCAACAGCTCAAACTTCAGATCAACTTCTTGATGGAGCTGGCTCTACTATTTTAGCTGAACCTGGAATAATTAGAGTTGGTGTAACTACCGTAAACCCAGCTGTAGGTTTTGATATTAACGGCGTTGTAAAATCTGCAAATATAACAAAAGCTGGTAGTCCAAATAGATTAGAAAGCGTTTTTGATTTAGGTTTTTTATCTTGGAACGTAGATCCAACTGATTCTACAAAAGGTGAAACTGGTAGAAAAACCGCAACAGATATTAACGTTAGAGGTTTAGATACAGTTTATATTTATATACAAAGTTTATGCCCTTGGCAAGAAGACGCTATTACAATCGCTGATGATCCTAGCACTATGTATAACGGTACAACTGCACTTACTGGGATTACACCAACAACAGCTGTTAACATAACACATCAAAAAAATATAGTAGACGAAATAGTATTAAAAACCGCTGATGAACCAAAACAATTACTGCCAACTAATAAATCTGGTGAATCAAGAACTTGGAATAAATACAAAAGTCATACTGAATCTGAACATACAATAAATGATTATCAAGATTATGAAAACAACATTTATTGGCCTAATGAAGGAGAAAGGTATGGTTTAGAACCTCAACACGCTCAAATAAATGGATCTTATTACATAGATGAAAGTAAAGGTATAATTTACTTTTCTTCTATTTTATCTGGTCAAACTATAATATTAGATTATATAAGCGATGGTTTAGGTACTGAAAGTGAAATGATGGTTCATAAATTTGCAGAAGAAGCTATGTATAAAAGTATTATGTACGCAATACTTTCAACTTCTTCTTTCGGTCAGTCTATAGCACCTAGATTTAAAAAAGAAAAATTTGCAGCTGTAAGACAAGCTAAAATTAGACTTTCTAATATAAAATTAGAAGAAATAACACAAGTTTTAAGAGGTAAATCAAAACATATAAAACACTAATATGCCTGAGATTAAAAACACTTTTTTAAAAGGTCGTATGAACAAAGACCTTGACGAAAGATTAGTACCTAAAGGAGAATATAGAGATGCTATGAATATAGAAATATCTACTTCAGAAGGTTCTGATGTAGGTACTGTTCAAACTATTTTAGGTAATACTATTGTTGATGGATTAGTTACTGAAGATTTTAATTGTGTTGGTAGTATATCAAATGAAAAAACAAACAGTTTATATTGGTTTATAAAATCTAGTATTAAAGGTGTAGATGCTATATTAGAATATGATTTAAAAACAGAAACAAGTTCTTATGTTTTTGTTGATACTAAATCTAATACTGATTCACCTGTTTTAAGGTTTCCTAATAGAATAATAACTGGTATTAATATTATAGATAATTTATTATTTTGGACAGATGGTGAAGGAGAACCTAAAAAAATAAATATAGATAGATGTAAACAGGGTACTGTTGATATTAACACTCATACTCAACTAGTCATAAACTCTGAAAACTTAGGTGATATAGAAGAAGAAAATATTACTGTAATAAAAAAGAAACCTACAAAAGCGCCTATAGCAAAAGCTATTCTTGACTCTTTAAAGTACGAAAACAATAATCCTAATTTATTTGAAAAAACATTTTCAAGATTTTCTTGTAGATACAAATATGTTGATGGTGAATACTCTGCTTTTGGTCCTTTTTCAAATGTAGTTTTTAATCCTTTTTATGTTAAAAACTTACACGAGTTAGATGATACAACCGGTACTTATTATAACTACAATAGTCAAAACTCTTATACTACTAAAGAACCTTTTAATGCTTCTATGATAAATAGAATTACTAGCATTGAAATTTATGATTTTATTTCTCCTGACATGCCAAAAGATGTAGTTGAAGTAGAAATATTATATAAACAAGAAAACTCACCAGTTATATATTCTATAGCTAAATTACAAAAAAAAGATACTAGAAATGATTACTTTAACTTAAATGGTTATAATCAAAACTCAACTTTTTTAAATTCTGAATACAAAGGTTATTATTCAATAAAAACAGAAAATATTTATGCTGCTTTACCAGAAAATCAATTTATTAGAGTTTTTGATGCTGTACCTAAAAAAGCTTTAGCCCAAGAAGTTACAGGTAATAGAATAGTTTACGGTAATTATACTCAAGGATATAATCTTGATAAAGACAAAAATAATTTTAATTTATTACCACCAGAAATAACTTTAGATTACGAAGATAGAATAAATGATTTAACTTTTAACGAATCACCTTTAAGATCTTTAAAAAGTTTAAGAAACTATCAAATAGGTGTAGTTTTTGGAGATAAGTACGGTAGAGAAACACCTGTATTTACTTCTAGTGAAAGTGCTGTTAGAGTTAATTGGAAACAAAACTCTATTTTAAACGCTAGTAGATCTTTATCTTTAAAAGCTTTGTATAATAGTAATTTTCCTACTTGGGCAGATTATTTTAAGTTTTATATAAAAGAAACTTCTACTGAACATTATAACTTAATAATGGATAAGGTTTATTCACCTACGTCTGCTGAAGATTTAAACAATGACACTAACTCTGATCATGTTTGGATAAGTTTTTTCTCTTCTGATAGAAATAAAATAGATATAGAAAACTATATCATATTAAAAAAAATAGTAAATAAACAAACGCAAATATATCAAGATAATAAATTTAAAGTTATTGATATTAAAAATGAAGCGCCAGATTCTATTAAATTTGATTATAATAGAATTTTAGAAGCTTCAAATGATAGTAATCAAGTTTTAGGAAATTTATTTAATGGTGATAATTTAACAAAACAAACAGATCTTTTTAAATTAATAAAATCAGTTCATCAAGGCACTTTTAACGGTGGAAAGCTAGATGAGTTTATAAGTTCTGTACTTAAATCAAGTACAGCGTACTATATATATTGGAAAGCTGATGGAGAAAGCTCTAAAAAATATAGAATAATTGACGTAAGAGTTACTAATAGCACTTTTGTTGTAAAATTAAACGAAAAAGTAACTACTAATGATAATGTTTTAGCTTCACACCCTACTATCTCTGGTACAATGAGAGAAGATTTAGTGCTTTTTATAGATAAAAAAGAGAGTAGAGATTTAGATCAGTTTTCAGGAAGGTTTTTTGTAAAAATTGTTTTTGATTATTTAGTAAACGATATACAAGGTATAAGTCAACTTTTGCTAAGTGATTTTAAAAACTTATCTTCTACAGAAATTAGATGGTGGTCAGATGAAGTTACTGTTTCAAACGGTGATCAAACTACTACTTTAGTAAATCACACAGGTAATTCTAGTTCACCTCACACTGGTACAATAAGCACTGTAACTTTTGGAAGTGGTGTTACTAGTACTGTTAATGAGTGGGATAACTTAGCATCTGATCACACTGGGTTTTTTATAGATCAAATGTATTTTTGTGCTGGTCAAGTTAATCCTCAAAATTCACTAGCTAAATATGCTATTGATATTATGAGAGGCATGTCTGGTGCTGATACTAGTGGTGGTACTAGTTATCTTTACGCTTCATGGACAGATAATTTAACAACACCTATAACTCATCCAGCTATTTCAAATCCTGTTAACCGTAGAAATTTTATTGGAGGCACTTACGGTATGACTAATCCTATAACTAAAAACTTTTATCCATTTATTTTTAATCGTAACCATATATCTCAAAGTGGAACAAATACTCAATTGAATAATCCAGCTTTTTTACAGGCTATGGGACCTGTTGGTGCACCTTTGGGATCAAATAAAGGAACTTGGAGATGGTCACCTTTTGATAAAGATGTTGATAGCTCTGGAGGTTATAATATACATGGTCGTTTTAATTTTAACTCTGATGGTTTAGAAAATGACCCTAGTTTTATAGGCAATATCAATTTTAGTGGTAACCTCAACATTGGTGGTAATTACGCTGAGCATTTACTACCAAAAACACATCCATATACAGACACACCAATAGCAACTTTTGCTAGCATGAGCTTACCTATGCAGTTTGGTGACAGTGGGTATAATATAGATCCAAATTCTATAGTTAATGGTTTAGATGGTATTGTAACTTCAACTTCAAACCATACTTTAGGTAATAGAGTTTGGAGAAGTGAAGATTTAAATAGTTTAACTAATGCAACAACTCATAATATTGGTACTGGTTCTGTAAGAGCTACTTTTGTAAGAGATAATACTTATGGTAGTGCTGGTGATGAAGGTAAACATTACATGCACTTATCTTTTTTAGCACCTGGTAAAAATTTAGTACCTGACAATCTTGATTTAAGCTCAGCTGAAATAACTGGTAATAGTTGTATAGGTGCTTACTTGCAAGGTATACATGGTGGTGGTATATTTACTAAATCGGCAAAAGATATACAAGATGATGGTGCTGAGTTTAATAATTCTGCAGATTTTTATAGTCCACGTATAATTGAATGCGAAAGATCTAGTGATAATACCGTTAATCTTGACATAGGTTATAATCAAAATTATCAACCGTTACATGATAAACAGTGGGATCCTGTTGAAAATGCTAGCTTAACTAACGCGCAAGTTTTAGAAATACAAAACTTTATAGATAATATAAAAATACCAAACGCTAAATTTAAATTTTCTGGAGACATAAATAGTAACGTATACACTATAAAATCTGTTAAAGTTAAATACTTATATAATCATACACCTTGGAAAAGAAGATATATTGTAAACCCTAGTTATAATAATAGTTCAACTTTTCAAGATCAATACGGTACAACAGGTAATTTAATTCCAGCTGGTGATAGTGTTGAAGAAGCTGCTGTTGCTTGGGCTATAGCTAAAGAAAATAATAACACTTCTACAATTACAGCCGCTACTAATGCCTTAGAGCAAAAAATAAAAGATTTTGCAAGTCCTAGTAATAGAAGAGTTGTTTATATATTAGAATTAAACGCTGATCCAACAAATAGTAATTACGATCCAACAGATGGTTCTAACATTACATCAACTAGCGCAGCTACTGCTAATGAAATACAGTTTTTAACAAATATAGCTTATAATGACACTAGTATTATTTCTTCAGTACCAGCTATATGGGAAACAGAGCCAAAAGGAAATCAAGGTTTAGAGATTTATTATGAAGCTAGTGACGCCATACCTTTACGTATAAATGAAAAAAATAGAGAGCTTTATGCTCCTATAGGTTGTAAAGTTGAAGTTTTAAATATACAAGATTCAAATCCTGGTCAAGATGTATTTTTAGAATCATGGGGTACTAATGCTAATGGCTCACAGTTTATAACTGTTAGTCCTGGTTTTAATGAGTTTGATAGTAATGGAAATAAAATAACTTATGGTAAGCTACCACCACCACTTTTACCAGGACAAGCGCCTGGAGGCGTGAATGCTGTTACATCAAAATTTAAATTTATAAGAGAAGACGGTAGTTATACTATTTTAATTATAACAGATGAAGGTGACTCAGTTTCTGGTCTTATAAGTAATTTTACTATAAAGCGAAATATAGCTAACACTGGTGAATATGGTTTAAGTTGGTATAACTGTTTTTCTTTTGGTAATGGTATAGAGTCTAATAGAATACGTGATGATTTTAATCAAATGCAGATTTTAAACGGTGCTAGAGCATCTGCAGTTTTAGAAGAACCTTATGGTGAAGAAAATAGAAAAAATGGTTTAATATACTCTGGAATATACAATTCTACTTCTGGAATTAACAACTTAAATCAATTTGTTATTGGTGAAAAAATAACTAAAGATTTAAATCCAACGTACGGTAGCATACAAAAATTATTTCAAAGAAGAATTAGTTTAGTTGCTTTTTGTGAAGATAAAGTAGTTAGTATAGTGTCAAATAAAGATGCTTTATTTAACGCTGATGGTAATCCACAGTTAATATCAAGCAGTAACGTTTTAGGTGATGCAACGCCTTTTGTTGGAGATTATGGTATATCAAAAAATCCAGAGTCATTTGCTAGTGAAAGCTACAGAGCTTATTTTACAGATAAACAAAGAGGTGTTGTTCTTAGATTATCAATGGATGGTTTAACACCTATATCAGATGCTGGTATGAGTGATTGGTTTAGAGATAATTTAATACCAGCTAAAAATATACTTGGTAGTTATGACGCTTACAATCAAAATTATAATTTAACTTTAATAAATGATTCAAGTTATTATAATATATTAAAAAATTCTTTTTTTGATCAAGGTACAGCGCCTGGTTTTATATCGCAAAACACAAGTCATATAGCGAACCAAAACTTTACAAATAGTACACCTACGCTATATCCACAAGCTTTACAACATCCTTGGCTTGATAGTAACAATGAAGCTGTAGTTAAAAACGAGTCTTTAAATACTAATGTTTTTGTAACTTTTCACGATGAAATACCTGAAGGTCATTTTGTTGATACAAGCGGAGCAAGTAGTGGTACTACACAACTTAAAGCTATGGTGTCACCAGTTTATGATGCTAGTGCTTCAAAAGTAATGATAGATTTTAGCGACGGTCCAACAATAGATTATCCGTTTAGTGAAGTACCTTATAGTATACCTAATGGAAGTACCTATGACACTCACGGTGTTCATATAGCTAGTTCTAGTGGTTCTGGTAATCAGTATAAAGGTACACAGCGTGGTGTTTCTAACGCGACTTTAACTAATCTTACTGTTTATGAGAAAGGTTATTTTGAAAGAAAAATTAGTGGTGATACTATTCTAGGAATCGTACCTACTGTTAATAGTAGCTCTAGTCAACATGAAAAAAAACAAGCTACTAAAGCTTATCTTTATCCAGTAGATGCATCTGCCCATAATTCTGCAACAGGTGTTTTTTCGCAAGCAGCTTTTGGTAATAATAGTGATATTAGTGGAAACATTTACCACGACAGAACTCTTAATGAAATTGTTTTTGATCAAGAAAAAGGAGACGCTGGAAATTTAAGTAATAATTTCTCTCCTAACACTACAGGTACACTACTAGGCTTAGTTAATCATCATTTCCCTGCTTTTGACTGGGATACAAGTTCAATTAGATTTAAACCAAATCGGTTTTATTTTGATTCAATAAGTGGTGGAATATATAGGTCAGTACGCACATCATCTACTTCTTACGATGTAGATGCTACTCAAATACAAAACATTCATAGTACAGCTTTTTATAATAATTTAAATTCTATTGCTGCTCACGATTTAAATATTTATTATGGTGAAGTAATTGAAATAGAAATTGAATATAGGTATTATGAACGTACTAATCTAGGTAGAACTTATGGTAATATTGCTATAGGTTCTTCAAACAACAACGCTGCTCCACTAAACAGAGTGCCAAATAAAGATAATGAAATAAAAGTAACATTATTTGACGGTAATAATTCAAGCCCAATAGCTTCTAATATGTTTGATAATAGTAATATACCTAGCTCTGTTAATAATTTAGTTAACGCTATAACTAGTAATCGGTATGATGGCGATGGGGCTTTTAATCAAACTATAGAAAGTTCTGGAACATATCAACCAGATTATGTTGGTAGAGATGGTGACGCTACTAACGGTGGGGGTATTTGTAAGTTAAAACTTTATTTTAAAACTAAAGATTTTACTGACAATTATCCTGTATCTAACGGTAATTTTAATGACAACCTTGCTATTGATAATTTACAAGTTGAAGTGTCTTTTGCTATGACTAACGCTGATCATAAAGCAAGAAAAAAAGTTTTTTTAAGTAAGCTAATTGTTAGTAAAAAACAAATGATGACAAGTGTGGGTGAGTCTAGAAAAAACGTTATCGTTGGTGGTACAGGTACTACAAATGTAACAAAAATACCTAGTACAAAAGTTCCTGCTTGGGCTGAAGTACGTTACGAAAAACCTGATATAAGTATACAAAAAATTGGCTCAACTCAATGGGATGAATTTGTTGAAGCAAGACGTATATTTGGTACTCCAACAAGTGAATTAAACTTAACTACAACAAATCATAGTGCAAGTTACACTGATCCTACTACTCAAGTTACAACTACATATACTTGGGTTAGTGGTAATCAAAGCAACGGTAAAACATATCATAAAGATGAGCTTGGTGGTACTAATTTAATAAATCCAAGTGAACTATACGACAGTAATGGTGATGAGCAATTTGCAACTAAAACAATAAACTCTGATCGAAGTATATCAATTAAAAACCCTAATGCAGTAATTACATTATCAGATAAATTAGAAGTTACTTCTGGTGGTGCTATGAGAGTTTTTTTAGATATGAAAGAAGAATTTGTACTTAACGAGTATTATGCTGTTGATATTGTACCAGATAATACAAACAACTTTACTTTACCAACTACATACACATCACCAAGTAATGTTTATATGCAGCCAGTAGTTTCAGTAACTGGTTCTAGTGCTAATCAATCACCTTTTGTTGAGATTACTAGTGGTTTTAACACGCAAGATGTTTTTAATAATGGAACACATAAATATCCAAACGGTCATTACGGTTTTTATGTTCCACGACCTCTTGCTGGTGCTAAACCTTTGATAATAGCTAAAGAGTATGATAGAAGTAATGATCCTAAACCATATCATGATTCTGCTACTATGCCTGATAACGTTTATAGAGTTATATTTAAGTGTACGCAAAGTGGTGCTAAAGAATTACATTTATTAATTAACAATGCTAATAGTCTTGTAATTGATGCTGTTAACGTAGTTCCTTTATCAAGATCAGCTCCAGATGCTAACGGTCAAGTAACAACAATAAATTCTCCATCATATAGAGGTAGTATAAATGACTGGGGTGAAAGAGGAGCTGATGTTTATAGGTATCATTTATTATCGCCTTTATATTATTATATTAAAAACAACTCTATTAATTTTAATTCAAGTGTATTAACTGATATTCAAGCTAATAATAATATTACTACTGCACCAGTAACAATTTATCAAACGTTTAGTAGTTTACAAAACAATTTTATAGGTACTACTTCTGACGAGTTTCCAAATCACACAGCTTTTACTGATGATTATGATTTTATATTCGAAATAGGTTCTGAAGCTTTGACTGGTAATTTTACACAAAACTCTATGACAATTGACCTTATAAGTGTAAATGGATTTAAACTTTCTGTTGAAAATATAAATGCTGTAGGTAAATATAAGTTAAACTTTAACGAGTTTAACTTTGGTGCGGTTATAACAATTACTATTTATGACAATGCAAATAACATATATGTACCTGTATCTTCAATTGGTGCAGCAGGTATTACTGCTAGTATGTCTGATCTAACAGCGCTTATAGGTATTAGTCCTGGTTTTTATGGAGCTGTAAA
>TARA_R100000388_G_scaffold35528_3_pt1 | contig 10913 bp, 21 predicted proteins | sample TARA_R100000388 | Tara Oceans TARA_R100000388 (sample SAMEA2620360) | marine metagenome | biome: marine biome (ENVO:00000447); feature: surface water layer (ENVO:00002042); material: "saline water (ENVO:00002010), including plankton (ENVO:xxxxxxxx)" | depth 5 m | reverse complement strand
TCCCACCACAAATAATACTAGAAGAGGCATTAGGAGCAACAGCGAGAAGATGAGCATTCCTAAGCCCACTACCAGAGATATCAGGAGCCTCTCCCCGTGACTCAGCAAGTCCTTGAGAAGCTTCCAAAGCTTTTGTCTTGATGTGTTTAAATGCTTTATGGTTGAAGCCAGAAGCATAGATACTCTCGAAAGGTATTTGTTTAGATTGAAGGTAAGCATGGAAACCCATTGCTCCCAAACCAATCGACCTTTCTCGATAAGCGGAGTAAGTCGCTTTTGTAAAACCTTCTTTCCCTGCTCGAATGTGTTTTGTAAATCTTTTAAAATTGGCATTGTATTCTCCTAATTGCGTAGTATCAACAGCATTATCAATAAAATGCTGAAGCACATTATCTAGCATAGTAACTAAATCGTTGATAAAGTTTTTATCCTTAGACCATTTATCAAAGTGTTCTAAATTTACCGAAGACAAACAACAGACCGCTGTTCTTTCTTCATTAGTTGGTAAAGTAATCTCAGAACATAGATTGCTCTGTTTGATTGCTAAGCCTAAGTCTTTTTGTTTTTGTGGTAAAGCTTCATTACAAGTATCTAAATTAACTATATAAGGCTCTCCTGTTTCTGCTCTCGCATTTAATACTTGCCACCATAAATCTCTAGCATTAATTGTTTTAATAGCTTCGTTAGATTTAGGGTCAATCAGTCGCCACTCTTCATCATTCTCAACAGCCTGTAAAAACTCATTATTAATATTGACTCCATTGTGAAGGTTTAAACATTTTCTGTTTATATCACCACCAGATTCTTTTCTCATATTGATAAACTCTTCAATCTCTGGATGCCAAATGTTCATGTAAGCTGCGTAACTACCTCGCCTTGTTACACCTTGATTGAAAGCTAACATTTGAGAATCTACAACATGCATAAAGGGGATTGAACCAGTAGACTTACTACCGTGAGCAGTAGATACCCCGTTACTACGCACATCTCCCCAATATCCACCAATGCCTCCACCCGAACTAGCCAACCATATATTCTCATCATAATGAGATGAGAGACCAGTTCGACTGTCAGGAACATAATTAAGGAAACAACTAATAGGTAACCCACGACTTGTTCCCCCGTTACTAAGTATAGGAGTGCTAAACATAAACCAACAGCGGGAACTGTAGTTGTAAAGTCTCTGAGCCAGTTCAAAATCTGTAACTCCTTTAAATGTTGCTCCGAAAACGGAGGCTCTTGCGAATGCTTCTTGGGCATGAGTTTCTTCTCCAGTAAAATATCTATCTCTTAAAGTATCGAGACTAAACTTATCTAAAAGTTTTTCATTATCATAGTTAATTTTAATACCTAAGTATTCTTTGTCCCCTACCTTATCTTCCATCATTATCCTCTACATACAACCCTATTATGCCATAATGAATTATTTTCATTAGTTCTTTTCTCTTTTCATCTTTTTTACCACATCTCATGGCATACTTCATAATATTACCAATACTAAAACCTTCACCATGTCCTGCATCTATAATCATATCCGTAGCTTGATACTTCCCCTGAGAGTAATGTTGGTCATAAGTAGAATCAATATACTCTTTAATATCTGCTAAAATTTTATCTTCATTAAATTTATATCTAATCGTCATAATATTAAGTCCTGTAAAGTTATGTTAGGGTTTTGTTTTACTTTTTTATAAAACCATCGTAAAGAATAAGCACTCAACATTAACCTATTATTAGCATAGATATGAGTTTGAGTTGGTAAAAATTCTTGTAAGTTTTTAGTAGATATTTTAGAGGTGTCTTCTCCTTCCGGCACCATAGTCCTCAACCACTCTACCAGTAGTTGTTCGCTTTTTCTTCTTAGTTGTTTAGCTTTCTTGCCTCTCATAATAACTCTTCTACATTAGGTTCTTTGACTACTTTAGTAAAGTACACAGGACCTTTAGCATAACTGAAAACACGAAGTCCCTCTCCATTATTGGAGTCAGACCTACATTTAAATTTATAAGGACAGAAAGTACATTCTTTTGGTAACTTCATATTACCAGCTTTACCTTCCGGTATCTCAGCAAAACAATAATCAGGTGGAGAATCTGATTTAATAATTTGTTTTACCTTATCTATTTTATCTTTTATATTAGGTTTGTCAAGGTCTTGAGGCCTAAAAAGAGCTAATTCTCCTGTCTCTTTGTTAAAAGCTAAGAAACCTCCTTCAGATGTCTTTTCTGCTGCTTCATAACCAGCTAGTTGAGCCAAGTAACCAAAGGTATCTTGTTCAGCTAAAGTGCCTTCTCTAAATTTACGAAAGGCATAACCAGAAGCAGTTTTAATATCTACTACTTCACCATCAATCTTACAGTCCATGTGTCCTTTGATACCTTTAACTGAAACTTGTTTTTGTTGAGCAGTAACTTTGTGTCCAGCTAATTTAACAAAGAAAATTAATAAGGCCTCTAAAATATGACCATACAAAAACTTAATAAAAGTCGAAGGCTCTATTGAGCTTGAAGTATCTCTTTCTTCATGCATATCATACCAGAGTTGCCTTTCAGGTTTACCAATGTTGGACATGCGTAAAGTTTGACTAGTAGCTTTATTCCTTTTAACCGGAGTTGCCCACTCTTTAACAGCAGATACAATGTCAATGCCTAATTCTTCTAGAAGTTTATTTGAGATTTTAATTTTATTACCATCGGCTAGGACTCCGATAGTGTTGTAAATGTCTTCTACTAAAGTATCTAAAGATTTATTTTTCTTGCTCATCTTCTAATTCCTTAAAAGCTTTAATAACATCAGATGAGAAAAGTTTTTGTAAGTTTACTAAATACATTCTACTAGCATTATGGTCACCACCAGAAACAGTTTTAAAAGTGTCTAGTTCTTTAACTATGGTTTTTAAAACATCAGTATGAAAAACTAAGGTACAGTATTCTTTATCGCCTACACAAAGATGATGAAACCAGTAATCAGATTCAGTAGCTTCAATACCAGAGGGCTTACCATAACTTTGATATTCGATAGCTATGTTACCAGTTTTCATCCACATGCCTCGTTCAGACTTAACTTCAATCTTTTTGTTACAGAGCATTTCTGCAACTTTATCTTCTCTAATACTACCAAACTCTAAGTCTATATCAAACTTTTTGCGGTCTTGTTTAGTGGGTTTCACTCCAATTATCTCCGACTTTAAATTCGCCATCAAGGGGACAACGCATGTTATAGTATTCACCGGCATCACGAATACTTTCTACTGCTAACTGTCCCGCCTGATTTGCTTGACCTTCTTTCACTTCAATTTGCCATTCATCGTGAATGTTGGCAACAAATTTAAAATCAAGATTACAAGTTTTAAGTTTGTCGTATAATATTGTTAGAGCTTTTTTCATAACTATTGCTCCACCACCTTGTAGTAAAGTATTGAGAGCAGCATGTTTGTGTCTTAAAAATATTTTTCTACCATCTAATCCTTTGAGGAATCCTCTTTGAGCCGCTGTGTCAACTCTTGTTTTAAGAGATTGAAGTGCTGGTAAACTAGTAAGAAACTGTTCTCGCAGTTGTTTACCATCTGCTCTATTTCCTGCAATGATTTTTCCAATTTTTTCATCTCCGGCTCCGTATATAAGTGCATAGATGAAAGTTTTAGCCTCATCTCTTGATTTAAGTCCAGCAAACTGCTGATTAGTTGTGTGAATGTCTCCATTGATAATTTCATTTATGTATTCCTCGTTTGACATATAGTGGGCTAACATCCTTAATTCTAACCCTGAAGCATCTATACCTACTAGTTTATATCCTTTAGGCACGGTCCAACAAGCTCGACACTCCTTACCATAAGGACTGTAAACTGCCGGTACTTGAGCCATATTAGGATTTCTATGTGTCATTCTACCAGTTATTGCTCCAGTAGAAATAACAGCTCCATGAACTCTATTATCATCTTTGATATTATCAATCCATGATTCAATTTGACCAACTCTTTTCTGTATTAATAAATACTCAGCTATCAGTTGAGCTTCTTTGATATGTGCTATCTTGCTGAGAGTACCTTCATCAACAATCGGTTGACCTGTAGGGGTAAATCTTTGTGGTTGCCAACCAAAATCAATTAAATATTCTCCTATCTGCTGACGAGAGCCGAGATTAAATTCCTTAAGTTCTTTCCTAGTAAAAGGAGTAGTGTCATTAGTTGCAACTCTCTCTTGGTACTCAACGGAGGTAAGTCCAGATTTAGACAAAGTACCATCCTTTTTAAGCTTAGGTGTAACCTCTTTTACAGGCACCCACTTAGGCTTAAAAGTAGCATGAACTTCATCTTCTACTTCTTTTTTTCTTTGGTTTAAAGAGCTTAATAAATCTATAGCTCTCCTCTCATCAAACAGAAAACCATTTAGTTCTTGTTCTAATAATATCTTAGTGGTTTCGTGTTCTAGTTTTACTGATTCTTTAGAAAAACCTATACTATCTTTTCTTAATTTTTCTAAAACTTTTTTATTTAATTTAACATCTTGAATACAATAGTCAAGCATCTCATCGCTGTACTCTGTAAATATTGGAGCAGTTGACTTTGGGCAGTTGAGCTTCCAACCCCACTTTTCTAGGCTATGTCCTCCTTCCCTAGTAGGATGTAATAATCTTGATAAGGTCAAAGTATCAATAATATTAGTATAAGCAGATAAGTCTATCTGTTTAATCCTATTTATAGCTGGAATATCAAAGCCTAAGATATTATGCCCAACTAAACTATCAGCAGATTGTAAAAACTCAATGCCCTCGTCAATGCTTTCAGGTTTAAAAGTATGTACTGTATTATTATCATCAATAGCTACGATACACCAAATAACAGAAGCTGGTGGTAGATTAGTGACTTCACCAGTCTCACTATTTTTTATTGAAGATTCCCAAAGTAATCCATTCGTTTCTATATCAAATACTAATTCCATTAAAATGCAATAGATGTCTGATTCTCTTGTACAGTAAATTCAGTATCGTAATTTTCAGACAGTCTTCCTGTTTCTTTGTCGTAGATTAAAGCTGTGGCCATGCCAACATCTCCAGTATATCTAGACTTTAAGATTCTAAGTCTAGTTGTCCGAGCCTCTTCAGGGTCATCGGATTGTTGATTCCTTTCTAATGCTATCACACAATCACTTAATTGTCCAATACTATTAGAACCTCTTAAATGCGACAAAGAGACTTCAATACCATTTTCATGTCCTCTATTACCATCTACTCTTCTCAGGTGTGAGACTAAAATTAAACCGGCTCCAGTTTCTTCTACTAAACTTCTAAGCCTAGTCATAATATTATCTATGGCTCGTCTTTCATCACCCTCTTCTAAAGCACTAACTAGCATGTGGAGATGGTCTACTACCACCCACTTACAATCACAACCAACAATTAAGTATCTTAGTTTAGCAAAGATATCATCTATCTGATTAGTACCAAAATGAGCATGAATAAAAACCTTGTCGTCTTTGAACACTCTATCAAACATATCCATCAAAGTTGACTCGTCAAACTTTTCTCGTTCTTGGTCGACATACAATCGAGCATTAGCCTCAATAGATAAAATACCATCTACTGTTCTTCGCCAGTCCTCTTCAAGTGCTATGATACCAACATTATCATTAGTTTGTTTGACCAACCAATGTTCTAATTCTCTTGTAATACTAGACTTACCTAGACCTGTACCACCGGTTAAAGTTACTAACTCACCTTGTCTAAGACCATAAAGTTTTTGATTTAAACCAGCCCAAGGATAAGGCACAGACTCTTTCTTCTCTCTATCTAAAAAAGAGTTTTTCTTTTCTGATACTCTAATAATTCCACTAGGAGTATAAAGTTTAGCATCCCACCATGCACTAACAAACTCTTTATACTTGCCTTTGAGAAGCATATCATTAGCATCTTTGTAACCATTAGGTAAGGTAATTATCTTAGCCTTGCCGGGCTTAAGAATACTAGCGACTTTCTTAGCTGACTCAATGCCTTGTCTGTCTTTGTCGAAACAAATGACAATGTTGTCAAAACTTTCAATGTACTCTAAGTTTTCTTTAACATCCTTAACTGCTCCAGAAGCTCCTCTAATAATAGAGACTACTGCCCACTTACTGCCTAGTAATTCATAAGCGGCCATAGCATCACACTCACCCTCAGTAATGGTTAAATATTTGCCACCCTCTTTGAATAGTTGTTGACCAAATAAACCAACTCCTTGTGGACTAACATCATAACTAAATTTTTTATCTCTAACATATCTAATCTTGTTAGAGGTTAGTTCGTTGTTAATATACAAAGGATAAATGTGTTGGGCTATTTGTCCGGCACTATCGTAAACAGTTTTAACTCCATACTTTTCTGCAGTTTCTCTTGAGATATTTCTGTCTGCTAACTTAGCAAAAGTACCACCATGGGCATTTAATTCTCTAACTGTTTCTGTCATCTTAGTTTTACTATCTACTATATTAGCTTGATTGTCCACCCCTTTAGGAAAAAAAGTATCGCAACTAAAACACTTAGCTGAACCATTTTCGTTGATTGATAGGGCATCACTACTACCACAAGCCGGACAAGGCAAGTGATACTTCTTAAATTTTAATGTGTTTTCCATCTTTGACCTCAAAAAAATAGGGCATCCGAAGACACCCTATCTAAAATGTAATTACCAAATATATGATAAAAAGTGTGGTTAGGTTTCCTCAGAATCTTCAGTAGATTCTTCAGCACTTTCTTCCACTTGCGACTCAGGACAGCCTTTTAACAGCTCTTCTAAGTTTGCTCTGTGTGTACGACTAGCAAAGTCTAAAGCCTCGATAACAACAGAAAGATTACCTACTTTATTTACCATAACAGTAGCATCAGCTTTCTTTTGTTCGTCAGCGATTGCACTAACATCAAAGTTAGTAACTTCACCTTCTTCGTTTTTAATACTAATAATCATTAGAACTCTTCTCCTCCTTCGATAGCATCAAACTCTGAGCCATCGCTAGATTTATATTGCACTAAGTCAATAACTTGCATAGCCTGAAAGTCCAAACCTTTGAACTCTCCATACTTATTAGATGTTTCCCACTCAGCATATTGGACTTTGACTTTGGAGCCATTACCAACTAATTCATCCATGGGTACTTTATTTGCATCTAAGAGTTTAGGAGCTTGTCTAACCATGCCGTTAGGGCCATTCACCTTTCTCTTAAAAGTTATTGCTTTTCCAACTACTTCGTCATTCATGGTTATCTCTTTTACTTTAAAACCACGACCTTCAAAGTCTTTGGCGACTTCGTCACTCACTACTAAATCTACTGTGTAAACAGGTTCAAACTTAGTATTTGGAGTCGTAACACTAGCCCAGTAGGCTATTCCTTCTTGTATTGCCATAAAATTTCTCCGTTTTTGGCATAATTGCATAAACTATTATAGTCTTGTAGCAAAGTCTGTCAAGAGCTATGAGCTAATCTCCTCAACTATTTTAGCTAAGGAGATGATTTTATTATTATGAAAAGTAATTTTAAAGTTATCGTCTGCTAAACATTCAACTTCATAAACTACTCCGCCTTGACTAAAAATATTTTCATAATTAGTAATAATAAAATTATCAAATTTTCTAAATAATTCTTTATTTAATATAATACTTTCTGTCATAGTTAAACATTTATTCTGAAAGGTATTGAACAATTTTCGGCATTAGCTTGACCAAAATCTAAACTATTTAAATATCGTAAACTAGCTCGTCTGACACTAGTAGGTGGGTTAGACTCAAACTCAACATTAAAAGGTTGACCTGCTTCTAAGTCATACACAATTCTAAAAGCTATGGAGTTTTTTAAACTAATATTTCTAATATAATAGGAAAAACTTTTATTTTTTATTGGTTTAGGACAAGCCAAAGGCTCACTAACTATTTTATTTACCTCATTGGAGACAGTAAGAGGCTCTGTTTTTTCTGGCTCTGGTGTAGCCTCTGAGGGCTTTGCTTGTAATAAGGCTAAATTGGTCATCAACTCAGTTAATTTACTCTCTGTATTATTTTTTAAAATAACTCCGTCTTGTTTAACTAATATTAAGTCACCTTGTAATAATAAAAACTCATCTTGCAGACTAAGATAATCTGCTTCGACTTGTCTGGTAAAGTTTTCTAAAGTTTTTAGGCCTCGTTCTGTTATTAACAAAGTTTGAAAGATACCATCATTTTCTAGTCTAAGCTCGGCATTTTCTGCTTCTAAACTATCCAGTCTAGCTAATAAAACTTGTGTGGTCTCATTAAATTCTTCGACATAGTCTGGTGTGTCACCCACAGTTTGCTTGACATAGTTACCAAGTAAAATATAAGTAGCGGTCACCAGTATTAAGGTTATTAAAGTTGATATTACTAAATTTCTCATTTATTTCTCCAGTTAAAATTAATTAGTCTCTCCAAGTTCTACCCCCATGCCATCTCGCCCATCTTCTTTGTTTCACATAAAGTTTAATAAGAAAGCTTTTATTAGCCTCGACATACTCAGCAAAGTCTTTTTGCTCTGCTATAGTATTGTAATGTAGTTGTTCATCACAATAATCATTAAACTTTTGCATAAGAAAAACATCTATTCTTCTGGTTTTCATCTTTCCCAACACTTGTAACCGGAACATTTGTCGAGAGGGTCACCACAGTCTTCGCAATACTCGACTTCTACTTTGTTTGATAGGTCTGTTGTTAATTCTTTAACTATATCATCATAAAGTCTTAAAAATATCTCCATCATTTTCTCCTGTTTTTGTCATCAACCAACTTAGTTGCTTCCCACACAAAAAAGCCTAACACAAAAAAGAACATAAGGGCAAGTAGTAATTGTAGTAAATCACTCATGTTCTATCTCCTGTTCAATAATAGTTATTTGGTCTTGTATATGTTCGATATCTTTTTGTAAATCATTAAAGTTTTTTCCAACTAATTCATTTAATAAACAAGATACAGATATACTAGCTTCTTCGATTGCCTCTAATAATTTATACTTCTTCATTATCAAAGACCTCCCCAACATTATGATACTGCCATGCTCCGTGTTCAAGGAGTTCCCAGTCACTACCTTTAGTTTTCTCAGCAACTTTTAAGGCCTCTGTAATAGACTTAGCTTGTACTTCTAGTTTGTAGTGTGTTGGTTGTATAGCATAGACTTTATAAGTTTTCATCATTTACCCACTCCTCATATTCTGTTTCTGCTTCTAATTCGTCTAAATGAGCTTCAATTCTTTTTTCTATATGGTGAGGGATATCTACAATATCTTCCGTAGCTCCGTCTTCATAATAGATTACTAATTTATAGCCAGTAATTTTCATAAGTCACCTCAGTTTAAAATTCTTTGTACCCAATTCTCAGCGACATCTTCAGCATAGCTTTCAGAATGCTTAAAACACTCAACCACTCTGATAAGCACAGTCTCACGATAAAGCTCGACAAAAAAGCCATGTCTGTTTTTAAAAATAAAAGCCTCTCGACTATGAGGGCTACCGAATTGAGATATTAAATCACCTGTCATAAAGCTTATACTTTTCCAAGTCCTCTAAGATATCTGATACTTCATTATTGATAGTTTCTAGATAGTCTAGGTCAATAGCACAACTAGCAACATAAGAATAATCTTCATCACCCTCTGGTCGTGCTAATTCACTATCAATACAATGTCTATTAAAACTTCTAAGCTTCTCAGTTAGTAGTCCTAATGCTCCCTCTTGCAGTTCAGCAAGTCTAGTATATATTTCAGTTTTAGTCATAATTACCTCCGTTTAACTAAGTGGTAGTTTTGATGAAGCAGACTACCAACTGCATTAGCAAATTGTGGTTTTGTTGTTTTAAGTCTGTGCAAACCTCCACGCAAGTGTGGGAAAATCAGACTAGTAGAACCTATGACCACTTCCTGATGGTAGAGCCTAAGTCGGTGGGGTTATTTCAAGAACCCATTAACTACTGCCACTCTGAAGTCCTACAAGATACTTACACTTTTAAAGTCGTCCAACAATCAGTATCAATACTGTTGGGGAGACTACAAAGCATTCTAATCTAACGATAACTTAATATCTTCAATCTCATGCTTGTTAAATTACGACTAGGGTAACTTAGGAGTATATGAAAAAATATATAAATATTTGCTTCCTATTACACCCCAGTCGTAAACTTTTAAACAAAAACTACCCTTATAGTATCGAATGAGTTAATTAATTTAAAGGGTAGTCTTCGCTTGTTCTGCCATTTCCTCTAATTGTGCTTCTGAGACAGCATTAGCACAATGAGTTTCCATAAATCCTATCACAGACCGCACAATGCGATATTCTGTTACAGGCACAGGGTTCTCTAACATCTCTGCTTCCACATGGTTAAACAAATCAGTTAGTAAATCCTCTCGGTCACGAAACACATTCAGTCCTGTTATCACAAAACTAATATGTTCTAGTATTTTAGTATTTTCTTCATCACTCATTATCATTCTCCTCAACATTACTACATTCCCAGTCTTTAGAAGCATCACGACCTATAGCCATCTTTAATTCTTCGTAAGCTAAGTCCCCTGCTTCATTTTCGTCCTTTGCTTCTACAACATAATCGTATTGCAAAGTTTCAAACGGCATAAAAGATACTCTGTATTTTTTTGGTTTACACATGATTTACCTCCTTAAATACTTCTATCCTCCATAGATAATCTTTTAGACCTAATTGGTCATCTAGTTTATCTGTTATTTCTTTTCCTCTAATTGCTACGACTTTATATTGGTTTTCATTGATGTATTGATTATCAGTTCCATCATGAAAGTAATCCAATGCACTATCTTTTTCGTAACCTATTTCAAATCCTGTATGAATTAGTTTACTCATCATACCTCCTCAAATTCAATATCGGATATCTCATTATCTCCAAGTTCTATATTATGTTCTTCCCTA
>TARA_R100000388_G_scaffold80205_1_pt1 | contig 10917 bp, 12 predicted proteins | sample TARA_R100000388 | Tara Oceans TARA_R100000388 (sample SAMEA2620360) | marine metagenome | biome: marine biome (ENVO:00000447); feature: surface water layer (ENVO:00002042); material: "saline water (ENVO:00002010), including plankton (ENVO:xxxxxxxx)" | depth 5 m | reverse complement strand
ATAATAATTATTATTTTGTAATGTACCAGCAACTAAATCTCCATATGTTCCATTTTTAAAATAGTTATTATTAACAATATAGTCATCTGTAATTTTATTATAATCAGATCTACCATAATCTTTATCAAATTTTAATTGCAGTTTAGTATTAATATTTTCTATATCAGTTCTTGTGAAGCTGTAGTTTAAAATATCATCAGATTTGACAACTGAAACAATTTCTGCAGTATCATCGTCATAATATTGACTACCACCTCTATATGTTAGTTTTGTAGATATAAAATCTAATTTACCATTCAAAAATCTTGGTATTGTTGTTGAATTAAAAGCTATATCAGTCAATATCTTTTTTGCTTTTGTTTCTTTAAAAATAGAAAAAGCTAAATTTATTTGATTGTTTTTTCTAGCTTCAATGATTGAATTTATATTTATAGTTTCAAGTGGCATACCAAGTTCACTTGCCAGTAAATGATACATAATATCAGTTGGCTGTTGAATCAAGTTATTAGATGGTTCAACATCTATAATTTCATAATTTACATTCAGGACTTGCATCAAAAGCTGATCATATATATGATATTTATTAGCCAAGTTTTGACTATAAATTGCATACTGTTCTTGAGCAGCAATAGAGTCGTCATAAGCATCTAAGTCAATTTCATTTTTTCTTATGATAAATGAAAAATTGTCTGTTTGCGATGAATTTACAAGTTGTGAATGATATTCAAACTGTACTGGCGATAAAGTTAAAATATTACCATTTGCTTCTTTAGGATTACCAACAAATGGAAAAAACAGCTCACCATATTGTGCAACAATATTATCGTTTATAGGTCTATTAATTAATTCTAAATCATCTCCTATTGCTTGCACAACATTATCTTTGCTAACATTATCAAGTAAATAAACACTTATATTCCCTATATAATCGTTTGGAAATAATGTAGCTTCAATTTGCCTTATTTCACCTTCGTTCACCTGATTATTATAGCTTTGCTGAGGATTTAATGGTTGTCCAAAAACTGCATCAATATTAAAATTTAAAAGCCGATTTAAAAACTTTACAGGCATAAATGCTTCTCTGGTATTGTGTAAAATACCTTGACTGATTGTGTTTGAGTTAAAACATTCTGTAGTTACTAAAGTTTGATTTTCAGAATCTAATATCTGTAATTTAAAACTAATCAGTATATCTTGTTTATCAATAATTGATGATGGTATGGCTTGATTACTATCAGTATAATTAGTAAATGAGGCTTCTCCAAACGATAGCCCTATATTATTATTTACATAACTACTGCCTATTTCATTGTTAATAATACCACTTACACAATCAAGAGTGTTTGAAAATTTTTCTGATTGAATATCAAACTCAACATAGGCTTCCATATTTACCTGTTTCCAGTAAATTGATTTCACATCAGCAGATATACTGAAAGAATCTTGCTTAATATAATATGGTAGTTGCGTGGGAACTCCTGCTACACCTGAACCATTCCCCAGAGATTTAAAGACTGTACCATCATAGTTTTGATAACCCATCCACATTTCTTGAAAACTTATGTCACTATTTCCTAAGCCTAAAGCATATTTAAAATTAGTTACTCGTAGCCTATTTATACCATCAAATGCGTTGATAAATTCTATGCCTTCTTGGTGTGCAGTCATATCTGTATCATCTTCCATTTTTACAGAAACAGTTATAGTTGAATTAGAAGAAATGAAGCCTACAGGTTTCCATACTAATTGACTCATCAATAACCTCCACCTGTGCTACTTGATACATTTACTACAGGATTTTCACTCTGATTGTATTGTACTTGAGTTTCACTTACACCTGTGAAAGTTCCTGCTACATCATCTACTCTACCATCTACAAGCAAATATATTGGGTAATTTTTATACTCTGTAAGGACAGAGGTTTTAGCAATATTAAGATATTTTAATTTAATATAATTTATACTGCCACCTTGCTGTCCTACTATAGTCAAACCTAAATTATCCTGATAATCAAGTGGTTGCCTTTGCCCTATAGTAAAACTTGTTGCCTCTATATCTTCAATAGGCAACTTACCTGTATTTACTGAACCTTCAAATACTCTTGATTCTACACCATTTTCATTTTCGCTATTGTAAAAGTCATTATTATCAAAAAAATCTACTAGAACACCACCAAATAATGGCGAATTACCTACAAGATAACATAATTTAGGCATTTTAACAGTTCCTCCAAATCCACCACCTTGTGGTATAACTGAAATTTCATATCCAAAATTAATTGATAGTTTGTGTTGAAAAACTTTATCATTGTTAGTTAAATCTTTTATAGAATCCAAAAAGTTGCTTTTGTTAGGAAATGACTCCATTCCAAAGTTAATTACATTTTCACCAAAACCAGTTACAAAATTTGCAGTTTGATTTCCCTGTAAATCGTTTATATTCCCCCAACCCCATAAACCAGAGTTACTGAATTGATTCGGTATATCTCCATAGTTTCTCAAATCGATAAAAACATCTTTGGATTCTTCATAGAAAGTTCTTTGAAAATCATCTATTTTTTGATTGTTATCTAAGTTTTCAAATATTTCGATGTTACCTACAGCTTTTAATTGTTCTGAATTTGAATCGAGCTGATATGTTAAAGTATGTTTAGATGTTAAAAAATTTAATTTTGGGCTTACTCCAACCTCTAAAAATCCAAAAGCAGGCAAACTTGCCCTGTATAGACCATTTTGATTTGGATTATAATCCTCTCCAAGAGAAATTTCTTTTTCTAAAAACAATTCATCTCCATCGATAATCCATTGTTGCCTTTTCAAATTAGCATAAATAGTATCTGACTTTATATCCATAAACTCGTCTGCATTTTTTGAAATCGACATATATACATCGTCTACAAGTATTTTTGGCTGTTTAGCTTCTTTTATGAAATTATCATCTACAATCAATTTTTCGTAGTCACTTGAAATCGTATTTTTTTCATAAACAGCAGGTGCTGTAACATTTGCACCATAAACTAATGGTATTGGCTTGTTTGAGTATTTATCTTCTAATGTGTCAGACGTAAATCGTCTTGGTAATGATTCGTTAATTAGAAAATTACTTTTGTCCTCTATCTCTAATGAAACAATATCTTTATTTTCTACAATGTTTTTTGTAATGCCCTCATAAACAAAAAGACAATCATCTAAAGTTTCGCAAGATTGTGATTTAAGATAAATTTTAACTGATTTATTAAGAACTGATGGATTAAATAAAAGACTTGATATAATTTCATTATTTATTTCTGTATTGATTAAATCTATTGTTACATTTGATGTTTGTAATTGTTTATCAAAGAAATCGATGGACTCATTAATATTACTAATATTTTTAACTATTGGAACAAAATTTTGTTCCATACGAACATCATTTGTAGATATATATATCGAATCATTTAAAACTACTAAATGCAATAGATGTGTTTGATTGCCCTGTATGTCGTTTTCAAACTTCTGTGACAGTTCTAACATTAACTAATTCCTAGATCAGCACCTCTGCGTACTGCTTTTTTAATTGCTGGTATGGCTTCAGATTCTATAAAGTCTTGACTCATAACATTACCTGTAAATGTTACGTTTACTGCACCTGTGCCTGTTCTGTTCATTCTATTTAAGTTTTCTTGCCCTATTGACTCTACTGCACTTCTTTGCATTACAAACTCACCCTCTTGCAATATTGCTGGCACGTTACCTGCTGTTCCACCACTATGATAAGATTGTACCATACCACCATTGTGAAAACCTAAAAAGCCTGCTACTGTACTTAATAAAGTTGGTGCTTTTATTAGATTTCCAATGCTAGGAAAAATCAAATTCATAATTTCAAAGGTAGCTTTGTTTGCTAAAAAAGTTGCAGCAATTCTTTCTATTTGTGCAACTACCACATCGCCTAAACCTTTAAATGTTCTTGCACCTGATTGCGAGCTGAGTGCATAATTAGTTATTGCTGATGTAAGTTGGTCTATTGCACCTTTAGCTTCAATCATTTCTGGTGACATTTTTTTTAGTTTTTCTCCAAAATCATTAGTTGAATTACCTGCTTGATCGAAACTAATTCCAAATTTTTCAAACATAACTTGCAAAAATTCTTCTATTACTTGTTTGCTTAATGCAATATCATTTGTAAGGGTATTCACAGTTTCATTTATTTCATCCATAGAGGCTTTGTTTGCTCCAAACGATTCTGAAGTTTCTGTGTTTGACTTGTTCAGTTGAAACAATGTACTAATCAGATTTGGTAAACTTCCTGTCAATCCTGATATTATCCTAGTAAAATGAACACCATTATCGGCAGTTTCATCAAATGAAATAGACGTATTTCCTAATTCTATATTTAACTTTAACTGTTTATCTACATAAGCATCAAGTTCTTTACCAGATAGGTTCATTGCTTCGCCATCTTTTCTTAATTTATCTGTTAGATTTTGAATAGCTTGTGCTTCTAGTCTTGCTTGTTCAATTTTTCTTTCAGATAATGCTGCTAATATTTTTCCTAACTGTTCTTCTTTTTCAGATAAAGCATTTTTCATAATATTTAGCTGAATTTGCCTTGCTATAAATATATTATGTTGATTTAAAGAATCATTTAGGTCATTTTGTGTTATTTTCTCCGATTCTAAATTTGAAAAATAATTAGGAAATCTTGCTATAATTTTTTCTTTAACTTTAAAGTATTCTTCGCTATTAACTGCTACATTTTTAAGTTCTTTTGATAAACTTAATGTAATCACTTGCTCTTTAGTTAATTTGTTTATTGATTTATCAAGAGATGTATCGACTAAATCAAAAAATTCTAAGAAGTCCATTCCTTTCTCAAAAACAATAGTAAGACTGTCTGCAAGTCGTGCCATCGCTGGCAATAGAGCTTCACCTATTTTAATTCCTAAATTTTCGGATGTTGCAGAAAATCTTTGCAATGAATCAGAAGCAGAATCTTGTTCATCGCCAACGCTAAGCAATTTTTTTCTAGCCGACTCTATAGTAGCATTGAAAAACGCTTGTTTTTTCTCAGCATCAGTTAATCTATCAGCAGTCTTTCCAAGCTTAATAGCATAATCCTGATAAGCCTCGTCAGAACGTACAATAATACCAATATTATCCAACATCAGTCTTGATTGTCTACCTATACCAGTTATCAATGATTCAACTGAGCTTGCTGCATCTCTACCAAGTGCTTTACCAAGTCTTTGTGCCATATCAAACATTTGAGCCATTTCATCTGTATTTTTAGTAACACCTAAAATCATCGCACTATTAGCTTGTTGTAATAAATCTATTGATGACATTGTGCCATCAGTAGCGATTCTTAGTTTATCCATCGAAATTGCTGCTGATTCATTTGAATTAGTGAGATTTGAAAAAGCAAGCTCCATTTGCTCTACACGAGAAGCATTTTCTGAAAATTGTATAATTTGCCTACCACCCAGCGACATAGCAAAAGAAAATAGAAGAAATCTTGAACGCAAAGTAGCAAAAGATTTAGATAAACGATTTGCTTCTTTTTGTGTTACTCGCATGAATTTAACAGGCAAATGCATCGACATTCCAAGTCTTTTTAACTCTTTATTTACTTCTTTTGTTCTACCCTCTAACTTACCTTGAGCTTTAGCTAAGCTTTCTATAGCTAATCTTAATTGCTTATCACCTTTGGGTATGAATCTTATTGTTATGCTGTTTTGACTTGACACTATTTATTTCCTTCTTTTCTTTTTTAGCTATGGCATTTTTTATTGCAAATACTGTTTGTACCCATTTATATGGCTGTTCCCCAAACGTACCTGCATAAGGTGGAACATTAAACTTTTCACAGTATATGTATTTCTGTATGTCACGTTGTATTTTATTATCTAAAAATACATTAAAACATCCAAAGAAATGTATTTGTGAATTAACTGATTCTGTTATGTCAAAAGATTTACCATCTCTTGCGTTTACAGATTTAGTTTCTTCGATAATTAAATCAACTACTTTCCAAACATCTTCAATACTTTCAAATCTTCGTATCTCTCGTTTCCCATCTATTAATACTGGTATTTCAGCTTCATAAGGAAATTCGTGATACTGACAGCCCTCACAAGGAGTTCCAAGTATATTTAGTTCTACTTGGAGGGCTTGCCTTCCCCCTCACCGAGAACCTTTTGTAATTCTGTAAAGATTTGTGTTCTATCTTCAAAGCTAAGGGTTTTAAGGAACTTATCTGATGTATCACCTGCTATAGCTACTCTAATAAACTTTGTAATCGTTTTATTAGGTGCTTCCATTTGAAATCCACCATCATCTGTTGCCTTGAATTTACCCCAAACTAAGTCAAGCAACTCATCTCTTTCATCTATTGAAAGGTTCTTAACTTTAAGGGTTCTTTTATCTTTTAACTTTATCTCCATTTAATCATCCTCGTTTTTTATTTAATTAACAAGCTACTTCAACTAAAGCGTTTGCTCCATCTCCAACTGCTTTTACAGAAATATCCAACATCATAACATCTGCCTCATTAAATGCTACGTTTGTTAATACTGATTTTGGTATAGATATTCCAAAAAATCCATTAGTTAGATCTGCATCATTATTCATTATTGATGCTTGTGCTGCTGTAACAGCTTCTTGTGTTTGATTATTAAATGATGCTATTAGTGGTTCAGTATTAACATCATATTTAGCTGTAGCATCTAAAACTGCTGAAAACTCGCCAGCTCTTGAAACAATTTCATATCCTGTTGAAACAAGACCAGAAAATGTTGCAGGGTTTTCTAATGTAAGTGAAAACGAACTTAACACTAAATCATCTACACCATACATTTTTCTATAAGAGGTGTCACTCCAACCACTCATAAAATAGTTTTCACTTGCTGCAAATGCTGTGTCTATACCATTAGTCAAATCATCATCTGATAAATCCTCTGCTAATGTTCCTGTTTGAAATGTTACTGAAAACTTAACTCTACCACCTTCTGTACCAACATCTCCATTAAGAGTAAGTGATGTTACTACACAATCCTTGAAAGCTAAGTTTGAATTGCTTAAAGGTGAAAATATAATAAGTGAAAGCAAAGTTCCTGCTTGACCTGTATCAGTTTTACCAACAGATTGCACTCCTGCATTTGATGCAAATGAATACACCCCACCTGCTGTTCCTTCTGCTTCTCCCATAATATTTTCTAAAAGCATATCAAGTGCAGCTGTTGTTGCTGTGCCTGATACTGATATTTCTTTGACAGATGCTTTAACATCTTGAAAGAAATCTTCTTTTTGTAAAACCCTACTTCCTGACCTAACGTCAAGAACTTGTGTTGGGTTTAAAGATGGAAATCCTACAGAATCTACATCTAAAGCGTGATAAGCATTTCCATCATGTGCCACAATAGTTCCAAAGTCATCTTGCTCTGCTATGGCAACTTGAAACTGTTTTGGTGAAAAAGCTGCTGTATTAATAGCCATTATTTATTCTCCTTTTTCTTTTTTTTAACTTCTTCTACATATTCCCAAGCAGGTTTTGGAACTTTATCAACCTTAACTTGCTTACCTGAATTTATTTTATCTATTATAGATGAATCGTAACCTTTGCCTGTAAAACACCACAGATTTGTTATAGGTTTTGATTTATCCTTAATTTTTATTATCATATATTCTCCTTAACTAGCGTTACCTAAATGCTGACATTTATAATCCCATTGAACCACATATATACCTGCCTCTGGGTCAGGGTTTAATTCGGTGCTTTCAAATCTACAATTAAAAGCATTTGTGCTGTCAGTCAATGTCATTGTTATATTATCGTGTATAAGTGCTTCAATTCTTGATGTATATCTTAAGACATGATCTAATGCTGTCTTTTTAATATTATGTTCACAAAAATAATAAAATACATTTATAGTAAACTCTCTAGTTTCAGAGTTTATATTATACTCTAATAGTTCACTACTTACAGGGTCAAGCCGAAGATATTGTGTACCTTCACTACTTTCTTCACCAATATATACTGGCAACGCACCCTTAAACTCATCTCTGAGTACGCTTCTTAACTTATCTAGTATATTCTTCCAATTATTTGTAAATGTTACTGCCATTATTTGTAATACCTTCTAATAGTACCAGACCTTGTTAATTTAACTGATTTCATATCAGAAGTATCAACATATTCTTGTCTGCCTGTAACCTCTATTTCCCACTCATCATTGGCTGCTGCTACAGTATCATCGGTTGCACCTGCAAAACGTATTTGCAAACCACTTGTAAGAGGTTGATAATCGCCTGTAATTTTTTCATCTGTAACCACTTGATTGTTTTTCAATCCATCAGTATCTTTTGTAAATACATTATAAGTGGCAGTACCTATCACTCCTCCTGTTCCTATTTTTACTTTTATCAAATCCCAACTACCACTATATTCACCTCTTGTATCTACAGGTCTAATTTTACCAGATGTATAGGTAACATCTCTCACAAACCCTTGTGCAGCATCTGATGTGTTTTGCCAAGATAAAGCTGCCTTTCCCTCATTTAGAAGATCTATGTTCTTTTCTGCTTCTTCCATAAACGATTGTGCTAGCTCTGAGTTATGGTTTTTAGATTTTATAAGAAAACAGGCAGCTATCAATCCAACAGTTCTTATAACCATGTAATCAAAGTTACCTGACTTATCTTTTAACTGTTCTTTAGGTAAAGCAGGGTCTACTCTTGAGTCAAAGTATCGGCTTGCATCTGATATATATTGTGCAACCATTGAGCTAAAATCCTCGCCTGCTTCTACAAGTATATCGTTAGGATTTAATGTTGCTCCTCCACTTGTGGTTAGAAATATTTGAACTGAATCTGTTGTTGAAGAATAATTAAATTCATAAAGTGCATTAGGGCTATCTGTTACTGCTGTTCCCTCAACTCCATCAAAGTATAATTGTGTAATTAAGCCAGTATCGTTAGCCTGATATTGATTGGGTGTGTCTGTAGTTGTCCAACCAAATATTTGTGTCTTTTGGTCAAACTCATCCATCTGTGGAAATATTCTCTTTAATTCTTGATGCGTTATATATGAAGCTGCTATAGCCATTATTTACCTCTCATCTTTTTTCTTACTGACCTAGAATAACTAGCTCTTTGTTTACCTTTTCTAGTTGCTGCACGTTTCTTTCTATTCTCATAGGCTTTTTGGCTCTTAGAAAGGCTATCACGCACAGATTTAGGCAAGTACCTACCTCTCTTACTCTTTGGCTTTTTCTTGTCGCCTTTGCTTATATAATCCCATTTTTGAGATGTCCATTTTTTCAAAGACCTTTGTGATTTTTTAAGTGCCATTATTTATACCCACCACCTTTAGCTTTATATTGACGAGCTAACATCTGTGCTTTACGAGCAGACCATTGTCCTGCTCTACCACCTTTAGAGCCTCTAAGTATCTTTTGAAATAATCTTTTACGCATAGTTGGCTTAGTATAATTACCTGCTTTATTTACTGTAGACTTTCTTTTCTTTTTTCTAGCCATAATTTACCATTTTTTGCAAGACCAATATCTTGCTGTTGTTTTATCTTTAGCTGTTGCACATCTATGTCTAGCCCTGAAAGATTTTCTTCTCGCAGGGCTAGATTTTTTAATTCTCATGTTAGGATCGCCAAAAGTAACTCTTTTTGTTCTTGAGCCATCTTTTACATAAACTTGAAACTTTTTACGACCATATCCTGCTTGTCCTCGCCTAATACGAGTTGGCTTATTCAATCTAACTGATTTACCTTTGAATTTAGCCACTTCAGCGACCGACCTTTTTCATAGCTATTTTGTGTGATTGCGTAAACGTCTTGCCTTTACGCATAGCAGTTGCCATAGCTTTTAAGTGCTTTGCAGTATGATGAGTCTTATGTCTACGCATGGCTGTTTTTTGCCTTTTGGTAAGTCCTCTCATGCTAATACCTTTTACATAGTCTGTCTTTGGCATTATTTCTTCTTCCTGCGTTTCATACCTTTTTTCATTTTTCTTTTCTTCATTTTCTTCTTTTTTCCATGATGATATGGCATATTAACCTCCTTAACCTAAACTAATTATTCTTATTTGTGTGTCTGATTTTTGATTGCAACTTCTAGCACCTAGTGTAAGTATTCCTGAACCATCTGAGCCACCTGAAAAACCTGCTTTTGTATTAGCACTAACAACAAACTCTGCATTAGGATAAGCATTTAAATTTATCTCACCTGTTTCATAGTTTAATGTTCCTGTGCCACCTGCTCCTGATAAATTACCCATGCCATCATCAAGCAAGAAAGCATTAGTATTTTTCTTTGTTGCAAAGGTTATTGGGTCTTGTAATGTATCATCAGGCAATCTTCCTGCTACTGCTTTTTCTAAAGAACCAGCAGCTGGTATAATTCCTACGCCTAATGGTGTAGTACCTGAACTACCATCTGCTATAAGTATTGCACCTGTTGATAACCTTGAGCCACTTGTAATTCTAACATCTCCATCTATTATGGCTATAGTTGCTTTTTTACCTTTCAAATTTGTTCCTGTTGTAAACTTGTCATTTATAGCTGATTGTATCTTTCCAATGACATTACCAAAAGTAACATCACTTGAATCTGTTGTAAAACTGATATCATCTGAACTGCCACCATCTATAGTTAGTGCTATGGTGTATGTTGTAGATACTGCTAAACCTGTCTTTGTACTAGGTGTAATACCTGCTAGTCCAAACTCTTGAAAACCACTTTCATAAAATTTAATAGCAACTGAGCCTGCAACTAATCCATCTACAACTGCATCAGATGTTCTACCAAAACCAAAGAAGTTCATAGATCTAAATCTACCACTTGCATTAGTCTTGACTACTGTAGCACTACCATTACCACCACCATTATAAGATGTATCATCAAAGTCATGGTGCATATTAAAA
>TARA_R100000388_G_scaffold20841_1_pt1 | contig 11131 bp, 14 predicted proteins | sample TARA_R100000388 | Tara Oceans TARA_R100000388 (sample SAMEA2620360) | marine metagenome | biome: marine biome (ENVO:00000447); feature: surface water layer (ENVO:00002042); material: "saline water (ENVO:00002010), including plankton (ENVO:xxxxxxxx)" | depth 5 m | reverse complement strand
CTTATAGTGAAAAAGCGAAAGCAGCAAGAAGAAGGTGGAATTGTTGATGAATTGGAAAAAAGTATTGAAGTTTGATAGAGCAAAAAAACTGCCTTATGAGGAAGAACAGGCTCACATGCTAAGTCGGAGAGAAAAAAGAAGAAAAATGGGATTACCGCCAACTAGACGGGATAGAATTTTGGGAACGGCAGGAACTCCAAGAAGTGAAAGGGTTCATAGAATGAAACCCGAAGATAGGCCAAAACCAAGAAAAAAAGACCCTTTTGATGAATTACCTGAACCAAAAACAGAACAGGAAAAAGCAATAAGAATGCTAATGTCACCTCATTCAAGAAGAAAGCCACCTAAAATGGGAGATAGAGGCCGACAGGGATTTAGAGGTCATTGATATGAATTGGAAAAATATTCTAAAGGCGCAAAGAAGCCTAATTGATTTTGGTCTTGAACCTAAAAGCACTAATCTTGCAGGAATGCAAAGAGATGAGGCTATGACTCAAGAAATCGCTCAAATGCGAAATAAACTACAACAGAATGTAGGAAGGATGAAAACACAAATTAATCAAAAGACTGTTGACTTGGCTACTCATCGTTTAAATCAACTAAAAGAAATAGAATCAATGAGTTTTCCAGAAAATGTTGAAGCGTTTAAGAAATTCAAACAAGAATATTCAGTTAATTTCTGAGGGATAATTATGCCTAAAGTCTTGTCTGCCATATATTCATATGAAGATATGAAAGAAAAATGGTCGCAAGATAATCCTAATGATGCCCCTTATACTCGTAGGCCGGATTTAGAATCTGGTATTTATGAATTAGATAAATGGATTATTCGTGTAAATGATGAAGGAAAAACAATTTCCACTGTTGGTTGGAAAGAACATCCTTCACATACAGTAGTAGGAGGAATGCTTGCTACCACTGAAGGGAAGAAAATAGGTCAAAATAATCGTGTATTAAACGATGCAAGAGAACCACAGTTAAACCAATCAAAACCTTTAGTTGCTGCTTTTGGATTTAGAGATGGAGATAATGCCCGTTGGATTGCTAAAGCAAAACAAAACGGTTGGAAATTTCCAGATGATTCTGAATTTGAACAAATGAAACAATTACTTCCTGAATCAGTTTTTAATGAATGGAATAGTGCATATCCTAATGGCAATTGGGCTATTCGTTCTATTCGTGGTGAAGGAGAAATGGCTAAATGTGTTTATCTTGACGACCCTATTCCCGATTGGTTTAATATGTTAAAAAGGAGGAATTAACATTAAATCTTGGAAAAAAATTCTAAAGGTTTTGCCTCCTGAAGATTGGGATGATTACGGAGGATATACTGAAGTTGACGGAACTCATGTTCAATTTCCTCCTAAAAGAAAAGATTATGGAACTATTGCTGCAATAGTTAGAGGACATTATCAAGATAGAATAATTAATAACACCAATAATCATGGAACTACTTCTCGAAATACAGATGAAATAGAAGGTTGGGTTCGATGTGTCATTAATTATCCAAGAGGAAAATATTTCTTTTATAGAAACGATAACCCTAATAGTTACTCTATTATTTTAGTTGATATTATTGTTCAAGGAGATAAATTACCTAATACTAAAGATAAAGTTTTAAATCAAAGTATTAAAAATGCAGATGGAGAAGTTATCACAAAGATGATTATATTTACAAACTATTTTAACAATAGAAGAGGTATAATACCACAAAGAAGATTTATTCCGTGTAATGGACAAAATTCATTAAAAAGATTAAATATGCCTAAACCCAAAAAAGAAAGAGAACCAACTAATATATTTTCTGTGAAACCTAATCTAAGAGGTTCAGCACGAAGGAGTCGAAGATAATGGAAATAGAAGAATTTAATTTTGAACATCAGATGGATATGGAGTTATCTAAAAACTCTTTTCCATATTTTTTTCAAAATGTATTAGGATTTGATTTTCCCTCTTATATTCAAGAATGGCATGAATTAATGAATACTACTCAAAGAACTGTAATTATTTGTAGTCGTGACCACGGAAAATCAGTATTTATGCACTCATGGGTTGTATGGAAATTAATCTTTGAAGAACCTCCATATCAGATGCTTTATATTTCTTCTAACCAAAAACAGACTTTAGTTCACATGAGAGACATTGATAAAATGTTTACTCATCCTATGTTAAAAAAGTTCAAACCTGCAAGGGGTTGGGCTATTGGAAACATTACATTGACAAATGGAAATCAAATCCTTGAAAGGTCGGTTGGTTCACAGATTCGTGGATTGCACCCTCAAGAGATTATTATTGATGACCCGCTAAAAGAATTTAGTATGACGGGTATTCAAAAAGTTACAGATTGGTTTTATGGTGACATGATACCAACACTTCACCACACGGCTTCATTGAGGGTAATAGGCACTCCATTCAGTTATACAGACATATACCAACAACTAGCGGAAAATGCTGCTTATACCGTTAGAACCTATCCTTGCCTCAATGCCCTCAATGAACCCCTATGGCCGGATAGATGGAATTATGATGCTTTAATGGCTCGTAAGGCTGAAGTCGGTTCTTTAATGTTTACAAGGGAATATATGTGTGTTCCTATATCAACAGGAACATCATTATTTAATCCTGAACATTTAGACAATGCCAAGAATAAAGATTTAGTATTAAAGCCTTTGAAAAGAGAAGGCTACAAATATTTTGTTGGTGTTGACCCTGCTATTTCAACTGATGGTGACTATAATGTAATTACCGTTATCGAAATGGATGAAGAAGAAAACAAATCTATTGTCTATGTGGATAGGTCTAAGAATGTTCAGTTTAGAGAAAACATACAAAAGGTTAAGTTGATAGGACAATTGTTTAGACCCGAAGTTATTCTCTTTGAAACAAATACATTTGCTAAATCATTTACTCAGGAACTTCGTCAAGTGGCAGATTTGAATGTTCACGACTTCGATACAACAAGAAGAAAGAAACAAGAAATTATTCTAAACTTACAAATGACTCTTGAGAATGGTAAAATGCACTTTCCTTATGGTAATGAAGAAAGTAGGAAAGTTAGTAGTATATTGATTGAAGAATTATCTATGTTTGCAATTACTGAAAGAGGAAAGTTTGAGGGAATAGGCGCACATGACGATATGGTGATGAGTCTTGCATTAGCAAATGCAGCCACATATCAGTCGTCAGAAACCTTCATACTTCTCGATGATTTGGGCTTGTTTGGTGATGAACCTAAAGATACAAAACGGCCAAATAGGTCACTCATAGGTTTGAATTTTTGAGGCGGTTATATGACAGAACAAGCAGACAAATACCGCCAAGCGGCTCAACAAATGAATCGTTTAGCCGAATTAGATGAAGAAGAAGCCGAAGTAAAAGATAGCATAGAAGAACAGTTAGATACCGAATTAAAGAGTATTTTTTCTAATTCTTATGTAATGTCAGAACATGAAGAAATAACCAAACTATCTTCTCAATTTAATATTAATGCCACTGATGCTCGAAAAATGCTTAATGGATTTCCTAACGAATATGTTATTCAAGACCATACTATTCCAGATTTAGTTAGAAAGATGAGAAAGGCTAGAAGGTCTTTAAAGGGAGAAGAAAGAATCAGGATGGCTAAAGCAATTGATACCATGATTGATGCTTACTCAGACCACTTAAATAAGTGCATTGAATCTATTACATGGTTAAATGATTATAAAACTCCTTTATATAAAATGAGATATAATGAAAAAGACTTGTCTAAATTACATAAAATGAAAAGTTCTGAATTAAGAAGAGAAACTATTGATGCTCTCTGTAAATATTGGGAAGCAGAACTAAATCAAAAAGATATGGCTTATGGAAAAGAATACAGTGATTTACATAAAGAAATGAGACAAGCCAAAAAAGATTTTAGAAATGTCATAGCAAAGATTACTAATCAATCTATAACTAAAAGTAAAAGGCAAAGGCAAGAAGAGTTTATTCTAAAAACTGTTTGTGAAAATCCCGGAATTACTGCAAAGGCTATACATGATAGAATGCCTAATCCTATGTTTAAAAGCACAAATGCTAATATAATATCTAAATCAATTAAAAAATTAGATATTACTTCGTGTGATGGTGCATACTATAAAATGCCTTCAATGATAAAGAAAAATATTTGGGCTTATACTGCTGCATTTATTGATTCAGATGGATATATTACTCTTGACCGTAATATGAATCCAAGAGTAGGACTGATAGCAACAGGTGAAAGAGGAAAGGCATTTATGATGGAGATGCACAAATCAATTGGTTTTGGGCGTATGCACTTAGACCAAAAATCACCACAAGCAACTCGATTAATTAATAGATTAAACTTTTATTCTCAAGATGATGTAACTAATTTGTTAACTAAGTGTTTACCACATTTTAGATTAAAGAAGGGTAATGCTGAGTTATTACTTGAATTAATCCGTATGAAAAAATCTTACAAGAAAGCAGATTGGTATAAAAGCCGTTGTGATGAAATATTTAAATTAATGAAATGGGAAAACCATAAAGACCATGTTGGGTTTGATTGGTTAAAGGAAGGTATTTATCTTGATGATATTCAAAAATTCAAAGATAATTGTAAAATGTCAGTTATGGATGAATTAGAACAAGTAGGAGGAAATATTCTAAAAATAGAAGGAGAAACTTCTGATGGAAGAAAAATTGATGCTGAACCAACAGAAATAAAAGACTATCTTACATATCGAAATTGGGCTTGGCAATCTGATAAAGCAAGGAAAGAAGAAGGTTTATCGGGAGAAGGATTTGATGATAAAGAACATTTAGAACTTATTACCACTCCAAGAGGAAAAGTTTTAGGTTATTCTCCTAAAGGAGAAGAATTAAAGAAATGGATTTTAACATGGAATAAAGAATTTGGTGAGAGACTGAATGCAATATATCTAACAGGTGATGAGTAATGGCTACATATAGAGGTTGTTGTTATTTATATATTAAAAATGATAATTGCGAGCATTGTAGGCTTAGGGATGCAAAAGAGGTGAAAAAGGATGACAATGACTTGGAAACAACTTAAAGATGGCATCTTAAATGATGAGTTACCCAAAGATAGAACAAAGTATGTTAAATTTTCTAATCTCGAAAAGATAAATAAAGATATGGTAATATATTATTTGAAATTAGGTTTTAGAAAACCAGAAAATAGAGCCAAGTTTTTAAGAGGTATTTTAGATGAAATGCTTCGCTCAAGTAATGAAAGATATGATATTGAGGATAGCGGCCAACCATGACCGAAGCGTTCATAGGTGGGTATATCATAGGACAATAATAGGGGGTGTGAAACATGGCTGATGAAAAAAGACGATTTAGTTTAACTAATTTATTTAGGCGTTCAACTCCTAAACCTGCTGATAGAAAAGTCTATAATATGGGTATTCAAGAAAGAGAAACTAATCATATGATGACAGGGCCAATTATCTATAATATAGTTAATCAGTCTGTTATCGCAAGAACCTGTATTACTCAACTAAAACAGGAAGTATTTAGAAGAGGATATGTTTGGGAAAAAGCACATGAGGCAAGATGCAATAATTGCGGAAAGGAACATCAAAGACCCGTATCAGAATGTTCTAGGTGCGGAAGTCAAGATTTATCACCTCCTGACCCAAAACAAAAAGAATATGCTGAAAAGTTTATTGAAGGCTATGTTAATAAATCAGAACAGTTATTTATTGATGTATTTCAAGAATTAGAAGATGATTTAAATATTATGGATGATGCTTATATTGTTTTGGTAAAAGAATACTTTATTGATGGCAATGGTAAAATAAGAATGCACCGTGTTAAAGAACTTTATCGAGGCGACCCTGTTACTATGTTTATTTATAGTGATGAATTAGGTCGAAGAGGCACAAAAGGATTCACTTGTGTAAATCACAGAAATGTAGTTCATACTGACCCCCACGAATTATGTGAAGTTTGTGGAAGTAATTTATTTCCTATTCATTATGTAAATAGAGTAAATGGTCAAGACCAATATTTTTTGAAAGGAGAAGTCTTGCACTTTAGTAAATATAGTCCTTCTCGATTATATGGTATGTCTCCTGTTATCACTTTATTTAATGCTATTATGACTCTAATTGCTATGGAAAATTATGTAAATCAATCTTATACCAAGAGTCGTATGCCAAGAGGATTACTTGCAGTTCAAACTAGAAATATGGATTCAATGCGTTCTTTTTGGCGTTCAGTTAAAGAAAAAATGGAGACTGACCCTCATTTTATTCCTGTTATGGGTATTGAAGCAGAAAGCGGAAAGGGTGCGGTTGAATGGATTAAATTCATGGATAGCCTAAAAGAAATGGATTATGTTTCTGTTAAAGATGATTTGCGAGATAGAATTTCAGCGTTCTATGGTGTAAGTAAAGTATTCATGGCTGACAATACTACAAGCGGTGGATTAAACAATGAAGGTATGCAAATTCTCGTAACAAATAGAGCAGTTCAAAAAGCACAGACTGTCTATAATAATTATGTTTTCCCATTCCTTGTGAAGCAATTTGGTATTACAGATTGGAATTTAAAATTACCTCCAAGCGAAGAAGAAGATGAAATTGCTGTTCTTCGTAAGCGTGAGATTGAAGTCAATATTGCTGCTTCAACTAAAAATTTAGGATTTGAAGTGGATATGGATGAAGATGGTAATTTTACTTTCACTAAGCCAAAACCAGAAGAACCTAAAGAAGAAGGTGGAGAAGAGGGAGAACAGACTCAGACTGACCCTTATGCCGGAACAAACATTGATGCTTCACAATTAGGTCAAATGCAAGAACAGGCATTACAAGGTAAGCCACAAGAAAATCCACCGGCAACTAGAAATAAGCCTTCTATGAATCAAGGGCCGGATAAGAGACTATCGGGATTGCCTTTAGATGCTGGTAATCAAAATGTTGATAGAAGAACAGAAAGGAGAGTAGGTTAATATGACAGAAGATTTACACCAAAAACAAAGAAGATTAACAAAAGAATTAGCCCAAGTAAAGGCTTTAACTGCACAAGAAAATAATAGAAAGACTAAAAATAGAGATATGTCTGTTGGTTTGCCATTAGACACTACTCATAAGTCAAGACCTTCTTCAGCAGATAATCCTGATGTTATTCTTTTACCACCAAAAAAAGTAAGAAAGACCGAGAATATTCCATTCTGAGGTGATTAAATGATTTTTGAATTATCTAAAGATAAGTCATTACTTTCTTTGTTAAGTAAAGTTGATTTAGATAAAAACACTGAATCTTTAGTTAAATCAAATGCAAATCTTTATGAGATTAAAAAGTCATTAGAAGATAATATAAATTCAACAAATATAGTTGAATATAGAAAATATATTATTAAAGCCGAGGAAGAAATCAGCGAAGAGGAAGAAGAACAACAACGAATAGCAGATGAAGCATTAAGTGAAGTCGAAGACTTTACTGAATCTGGTGATATTGTTGATTTATCTTCTGAAAGAGAAAGAAAATTACAAGCAGCATCCCGTAGTCAAACACTTAGGCAAGAAGATGCAGAAGATAAGGCTTTTAAATTTTTAAGTAGTTTAGAAGTCATTATTGAGGGTCTAGAAAAAATTGCTGAAACAGCAAGAGTTACTAAGGAAGGTAATAAAAAAGAGATTACTAATGCTATGAAATCGTATTTAGAATTAGGTTCAAGTATTACTAATTCTTCTAAAGTATTAGATGTTTTGGCTTTGTTGAAGAAAGACCCTAACTATATCAAATCTGCTTTCGGCAGATTTTTGTCTAATGGTATATTAACAGGAAAAACTCGTCAAAAAGGAAAAACAACAAGAACGAGAAAAGACATAGATGTTAATGAATTAATTGGTAAAGTTAATAGTATTCTTAATCTAAGATTTGATGTTGGAGATACAGATGAAGAAATAGATATTATAGAAGTGTTTACTTTACTTCATGTTCAAAGACATAAAAGAGAACCTCCTAATATTAAAGATAGAAAGAGACTAAGGCGTGAATATGAGGGAATACAACTATATTTGAAAGGCCAAAGCCCAAAAGCAGCAAGAGATTTTAAAAATGCTAAAAAGAAACTTTCTAAACTCCGAGATAATACTGATTTAATTTTACGAAGAAAGATAAGAGTTGATGAAAAAATAGAAGAGTTAGAAGAAATTCTGTCTGATACTGATAAGATTGTTGAAAATAAATTACAAAGATTAAATACTGCTTTAAGAACTCTTATGACTGATAAGAAAACAAAACTTAGCCCAGAAAAAATTACTTCTATGACAAGAAGAATACAAGAACTTCGTGATAATCCTGATAAATATATAGAAGAAGCAAGGGATGAAATTCAAGAAGACTTAGAAACTGAAAGAGTTAAGTTAGAAAAGTATTCTGCTGATTTAAATGCAGTTGAAAGAGTTAAAGAAGTTTCTAAAAGATTTAATAAAATATTAGGTATGTTTAGAGATAATGAGCCCGTTGATGTAATTAAAAGAAACTTAACAAAAGGTATGAATATAATTACTAAATTAAACTTTAGGGCAAGAGGAATAGAAATTATGTCTGCTAAATTAGGAGATAAGATAGAAGATGGACTAGCAGCCTATTTGGAAGATAATCCTGAAGTTAAATTAACACTTGAAGCAGATGGTTTGTCATTTAATGGTGCGCCTACTATTGATGCAAAGGCATTAGTAAGAATGGATGAATTAACTGATAAGTTTAATGAATTAGTTCAGAAGTTAGAAGAAGTAACTAATGTTCTAGAAAATGATATTCAAGGTAAAAAACCTACACAGGAGGGAGAAGAATGACTTGGGATTTCTATGGAGATGGAGAAGATTTTGTTTTAAAAGAAAAGAAAGAAAAACCAAAAGAAATACTAGATTCAATGGATAGCAAAGCGAGAAAGAGACTTAAAAAAACTCTTCAAGCGGCTGAACCTACTGAATTTTTTGGTCAAGATTTTACTAAATTAGGTGAATTAATTACTGTTCTTAGAGAATTAGATTTAACTAAGTCAGACAAGAAGTTAAACAAGAAAATGAAATCAATGGATGAGCGCAACATTGATATTGTGGCTACGGCTACGAAGTTGCGTAAAGAATACGAATTACTTTACAGGCAATTACGAGATTTAGTTTATCCTAAAGGAAAAGGGAGAGATAAGAGATGACAGAAGAGAACACAATAAATGAAGATATTTTAGCGATTATAAAGGCTTTAACTGAAAAAGTTGAAAGTTTAGAAAAGATGATGTATTCAAAAGATAATCTATTGATGAAAGCAGGATTAGTTGTATCAAACAGCCCTATTCCTGCTATGGATAATTCTATTGGCGGTGTTAGTTCATTACCAACAACAGATGTTTCAAGCATGGATTGGTCAGATATTCATAAAATGGTATCAGATATGGAGTGATTAATATGCCGGAAAGAGTAACAAGAGAAGAAAGAACAATTAGCATGGCTATTGAAAAAGCCCGAAGCACAAAAGAAATATTGTATAATTCTTTAATGGATAATAATAGAAATCCTATGGAAGATAAATCAGAAGCAGTTAAGGTAAAAAGACCAAAGGCTGAAAAAGATACAACTAAGTTTGAATCAAATGATGGGCCGACTTCTTTACACGCTTATGCTGGTGATATTACAAAGGCTATTAAAGTCCTTAAAGCAGTTAAAGAATCAGATTACAGGACTAATCCATTTCTAGATGAAGAACAAAGAATGATGTTAATTGAAGAAATTGATAGAACAGAAGAGGCTCTTTCAGACATTAGAGAACAAATAAATAATGCAGATGACCCAAGTGATTTAGATAAATTAGATAGATTATTTGTAGCATTAAGTTCAGCAATTACAAGTATGGAAAGAAGATTAGATAAAATCCCCGAACAAACTATGCGGTATGATTCGGAATATTCATCAGAAACTTTAGACCCTGACTATGAAAGAACTTCTTTGCGCCTTAATTAAACATAGTGGTTACTATGAAATTAGGTTCTATTGAGAAGGATAAACAACCTTCTCAAGAAATTCTTAGGTTGTTTGAAAAAACAAGAGTTGCTTATTTATCAGCAGCGCAAGACCCCGATGAATACGGTGGTCGCTGGCGTAATGCAGTTGATACTATAATAGAATCTTATGAAGAATTAGATGCCGCAGGTAAGGAATTGAAGAACTTTATTGATGAGAAAGATTTGAATGATAAAGATACTAAAGACCCTACTACAAGACAAGCAAAGGAATTATACGAAAATATTAAGTTATTAAGATATTCTTCTAGTATTGTAGCAGACCCATTTTCTGATATGTTTAAAGGAAATGTTCTTGAAGAATTATTAGATAATCCTGAAAGTATGGTTAAATTTGTTCACTATGCTTTGAGGGATGACAATAAAGCCCTTCCCGAATCCATTTTAGCAGTTAAAGGGATGCAAGCCGACACAATTACGGAGGGTCTTATGGGGCTTGACCTAGAATCGGAGGATATTGCCCTGTATATTATAGAGCATTATGGGGATGGAAAAGACTCAAAGAAGGTCGAAGCAAAAGTAAATGCTGCTATGGATATGTTAGAGTTAATTTACTTTTCTCAGAACGAAGAAAAAGATTGGAAAGATTTGAAAGATATAGAAGGAATGAAGAAATCAGTTGAGAAAGATGAGAAAAAGTCTATCTCTCATTTTATTATTCCTAATAAACCAATGTATAGAATATTCGAAATAGACGATATTAATCAATTAAAGGGATTTAGTGGCGATTGGTATGTTCAAGAAAAATATGATGGAATGAGAATACAATTGCATAAATTAGATGGCAAAGTTAAAATTTATTCCTTCAATGAAAAAGATATTTCAGAAAAGTGTATTGCTCAAGTAAAAGAGTTAGAAAAGAAAGAGTATGGGGATTGTATTTTAGATGGAGAATTAGTTCTATTTGATGGTGACGACCCTTTACATAGAGCAGATACTATTGCTCATGTTTTTAAAGGAAAGTATAAAGATGCTACATTAAAGTGTCATGTATTTGATATTATTAGGCATGAGTCACAAACATTAGCGGATGAAGAATTAGAAAATAGAATGACTATTTTGTTTAATAATTATGCTTCTAAGTCAAGC
>TARA_R100000388_G_scaffold93945_1_pt1 | contig 11157 bp, 11 predicted proteins | sample TARA_R100000388 | Tara Oceans TARA_R100000388 (sample SAMEA2620360) | marine metagenome | biome: marine biome (ENVO:00000447); feature: surface water layer (ENVO:00002042); material: "saline water (ENVO:00002010), including plankton (ENVO:xxxxxxxx)" | depth 5 m | reverse complement strand
TCGACGAGTTCAAAGTCGCTTGCAGGAGTCCACTCGCCGCTTAGACGGAAAGTAGCATCCTTACCGACTCGACCAGCGAGTCCAAGTCTTGCACGGTATACATCGAAACCGTACACATCGTCAGCATCACCGCCGCCTGAGTAGGACCAACCAGTCTGAACAAAACCGTCCAGTCGGATTCCTACCCGATCACCTTTTAGTGATCGACGGGTCGCTGCATCATCCCGAACATCTTGCATGATTAGTTCATACGCATCGGGCATTGGTTCACTTGCAACGGCAACTCCGCCGAAAACAAATGGTAATAGGATAGCACAAATTCTATTCATCTATATTCTCCTTTTAGATGGTTTCAGGTAAGATCTACTACTTCACATGAATCACCGCTACATGCGTAGGTCTGTGTTCCAGAAGTATTGTCTTCCCTTTCATAGTTTGCTAACTCTTCCCAGTTTACGCTCTGGGGTAAATTTTTGAGTTCTTTTATGTATGTCTCTTTATCGATGTCCTGATATGGTGCTTGCTTATACACATGATCAGAGAACGGAAGGAAAGAAATACCAGAGATCTCATCTAGGTGATTCCACACCCATGCACCAACCTCCATCCACTCATGCTCCTTGACGGAGATGGTGACTGATGGTTTGTGTTCGCACCAGTGTCGCTGATAAATCAACCACAACTCAAGTTGCTCAAGAGCGGTCATGTCAGTTCTGGTGACACAACCGTTTGGAGACTTGGTTGGGAAAGCAAACACTGTTACATTTTCTGGTTTCAATACACATGCTTCGTGTGGGAATCCTTTATCCTTCATAAACTGACAAAGCGGATCCTTATTGTCTGCACGAACGGTACGGATGTAATGTTCATTGTGTCGAGCATGAATACCCGATGCTGCATCGACCAACTGCGAAACAGTTCCAGATGGTTTTACGCAAGTGGTGGCGGCGGACTGAGGGATACCAATCTTACCGGCAAACTCCTTGTTGGTGTCGATGCAAACTCTTCGCATTTCCTCTAGTCTAAATTCTAGTTTATCAGTGCAACGGGTGGTTTCACAGTCCATGATACCAGTCAAGGACACCCCAAGAAGACGCTCTTCTTCACAGTTGTTCTTCCATACAGATGAAAGGTAACGAAAGTTTGTAAGAGTGGACTGCCATGTTCCAAGAATGGTTGCGAGTCGAATCTTTCTCTTAAGAGACTCAACAGTATCGTTCTCACGAACAACCACTTCTGTTAAATTACAAAATTCTGCATCACGAAGAATAATTTCCGAGCATGGGTTTGTTCCAAACCGGTGTTCTGGGTCTCGGTGAACATGACCCTCACCGCGAACATCGGCAAGTTTCTTACACTGACTCTTCGCACTGGATCGGTTGAAGATACCACGCTCACCACTCTTGGACTCGTAAAGTGACATCCACTCTTTCATAAAGGTTCCGATGTCAGTGGGACCGCCATTGTAAACAGCAGAGTTATTTGCCAACGCACGCTGCGGTTCGGTGACCCACCACTGACCAGACTTCGCATCACGCATACGATCATCCATGAGCGAGGACAATGAGATAAGAGCAGAACGGCGGACTCCGCCAACGACGACGATTTCTGCAATCTTGCAAACAATATCATGACATTCGATGGTCGTGAGTCGCCGTCCTGCTGCTTTCTTAAAAGTATTTACAGTAAACTCAAACAAATCAACTAAAGGTTCTGGACCCGATGCTCGACCGCCGAAAGTCTTAAGACGCTCTCCAGCGGGACGCACCTTGCTCACATCCCACTTGGGGACTTGTCCATGAACGAGCAGGGATACGAGTTCTTTGTATGCCTTTGCCCAACCAACCTTGGAATCGGCAACGACAATAGTGGTATCCGTTTCGTGGAATTCTTCTGCGACTGGAGGAAGTTGATCGACCTCTGCACGCTCCACGGAAAAACCAACACCGGTTCCACACATGAGAACATAAAGGATTTCATCAAAAGCACGAAGTCTGTTGACAGCGACATATGAGCAATTGTAACCAGCAACATTGTCACGACGAAGTGCTTCGCCTGCGGTCATTAACGCACGCATGGATGGCATGATCTCTAGGTTGATCACTGCCTCTTCTAATTCTTTTCTTTGTTTATTTGAAACTTTGTAATCATGCTTGGTCTGAAGATGATCAACAAAAAAGTCAAAGTATCGTGAAACGGTTTCTTCCCAAGTCTCTCTTCGGTTCTCTTCAGGTAACCATCGGGAGTAGCGGGACAGGTGAATAAAATCTTGATATAAGGTTGGTAGTTTGCTCATTATATTTCCTTTGGGTGTCCTTTATGTAGTCAGGTTTTTCCATGACTCAGGAAACAGTGGTTGAATTAGTTCAGAGATTGCAGTTGCGTATTCTCGGATTTCCCATTGTGCGTGTTCGTCTTTTCTCTGCTTGTAAAATCTTGCATACGCAGCAAGTGATCCAGTCCAATACCACTCGGTATACATGCCTTGTGGGAGAACAAACCTTGCCTGTTCTGGTGCGACTCCATTTTCTAGCAGTTGTTCATATGCGTAAAGACACAACTTAAGAGCGTTAGTATAGTTTGTATCTGTTTCGTTGTCAACACATATTCTTTCACTACTTCCCTGTTTTGCACCATCAGTTGGTTTGCCTCTCCAGAGGGGGATGTAAAATTCTGGTTCAAATGAAACATATCGCCTACTTATTTCGTTCTCGACGAATCCCTGCTTATGCTTGAAAAACTGAGTGCGAATAGAGATAGGTGCTTTGATCCGTAAAGTGATCTGCGGATGTGCAAAGGGAGTCCAGTGTTGATGTTTTGCAAGATACTTTATAAGTTTCTTATCTTTATCGCACAGACACCTAACATCTTCTTCGTGGTATTTTGATCCTGTCTCTGCTAAACGAGTTATTGCTTTTTGATCTTGACACCAGTCCGTTTCATTGTTAAACGAAACCCGTGCTGCGTTACAAACTGTGAGATCCGAACCCATGTGATCCACAAGTTGAACATGTCCTCTATCTAATACTCTCATGCTCTACTCCATTCGTTCAGTCGATGCTTGGCGACCAGTCCGCTACAAGTATTGTCATCAATTATCTTTTTAATTTCTCTTCTTGTATACCCTGCCATAACCATATCATTTGGGTCTTTCTGTGTGATGTCACTTGGCCAAATACAAACGGTCTTACCAAGGTTTATTAGTTTTTCGTTTAGATTGTAAATTTCTTTGTTGCGTGGTTCGTTGTCGAGAACATACACGCCTTCGCTATTTTGTAGATGGGGAGGAACGTTGTCAACCCCAGATGCACCAACCATTGCAATGCAGTTTTTAATGAACAAACTATCAATTGGTCCCTCGACGATGTAAACTTTTTTCTTTGGATTTACTCGCCATTGACCGAACCAAAGTTTATCCGGGGCATCACTTGACTTGATGGTGATGTATCGAAGTAACTCTCTGGTCTTTCGTGTCTGCCTATTGTCATCAACATTCCCATGAACAGACTGCATCGCCAACGCTCGACCCTGAGCGGCAACCATCTTACCCTCCTTGTTAAAGAAAGGAAGAACGATACGGTCTTCGCCCCCACCATAAAGATTTGTTTGTCCTGTCAGTCGCTTCGTAAATGAACCAAAGTTTTTGCAATAGTATAAAAGATCCTGCTTGTCCTTTGGGATCTTCCTATTGATCACAAACTGACGAGCAGCATGACTCTCGTCAAGATCTTTAATTGGGGTCAACCAATTTGTATCTACAACTTCTTTATACTTTTTCCTAAACATTTCTTCAACACCGGTTGATTTAATTTTTACGGGTCGTGGTCTCGGTTTACTCTCCGTGTTCGCACGATACCGTTCTAGTTGATACTCCGTCTTCAACGCTGGAGCGTGCTGCTCCAAGAAGGAGTAAAGCGAAAGTGACACTCCACAATTGTGACACTTGTAATAGTAGGAACCCTCTCGTTCATAAAAGAATCCTCTACACTTGTTCTTGTTTTTTTGTGAGTCGCCACAAAGGGGACACCTACAATTTGCAAGGTTATCTTTTTTCCAAGAAAATTTGTCGAGTGAACCTGAAACATAGTCAACAAATTTTCTATCGATATAAACGGTCATCTGTGCTTTCTGGTTTTGCGGTTTTTCTTATTTAGTTCACGGAACTTTCGATTCCAGTGATCTCGCTTCCAGTTTTCATACCACATTCGGTATTCTTCCTGCCAGTCCCGACTCATGCGTTCGGGTTCTCTTTTTTGATACGGTCTTTTTTGATACTTCATAATACTTTTAGTTGCCTTATTTTATCTTGATTCGACTTGAACTTTTCGTCGAAGTTTCTTCCATCAAACCCAACACCAAGTCCGGACATGTCCGTTTCATCTTGGTTACTTCCCTGTAGGTTGACCTCTGAATTGTCAACATCAAACAGTTTCATTTTTCCACGATTGATGCCGACAACAAACTTCTTGTTTGTGACGATATCATTGTAACGATTTTTAAGTTGCTTTACAAGAATCTGTCCCTGCTCATCCAACTCCTCCGTAGATATAAGAGCAAACATGAAGTCGGCAGTCGCAGGGAGACCAAACGATTCGGATGTGTCTTCGAGACCAACATCGCTGCTGGAGAAACCAGATCGGTTCGTTTGTGTTGCAGAAAAGATAGGAACATTCTTTTCGACGGCGAGTCCGCGAAGTTCCTCGGCAATCGCCTTGATCATCGTGTAAGAGTTTACATTGTTCCCACCCTTGAATCGACTCGACGCACAAATGTTCAAATAATCAATAAAGATTACATCAGGAACAAAGTTCTTTTTGAGTTTAAGTTCCTCCAGTAGAATTCTAAAGTGTTGCACGTTAGCGGTCGCGGTCGGATACTCTTTGACAATCAGTTTCGACTGAATGTTCTGTGTTACCTTTTCCAGTTTCTTTTCATAAGATGCCTTCGGAAGAATCTTGAGTTCGTCGAGTGTGATGTCCATGAGGTTGGCATCGATTCTCTCCGCGATTCTCTCCTCTGCCATTTCACATGTAATGTAAAGAACATTTTTACCAGCAGAGTAACAAGACGCTGCGTGGTGACACATGAAGAGTGACTTGCCAACACCAGTGCCAGCGAGAATGATATTCAAAGTTTTGTTCGGAACACCACCGTTGCTAATTAGATTGAAAAACTCCAGATCGAACGGAGTCTTTGATTCGACCTTGTGATAGAAATCAAATCGCTCCTCTGCATCTCCCTCATAGTCGTGACCGATATGTTCGTCGAATGAGACTGCGAGTGCGTCGGACAAAATCTCGGGTAGTGCGTTCTTCGTTTTATTGCTGGACTTGCCATCAATAATTTCAATCGACTCAAGAATAGCATTGTAGATTGCCCGATCCTTACAGAAGTTCTCTGTCTTATCGAGCAACCACTCGAAGTCTACCTTTTCTTTTTCCTCACCAAGTTCCTCGACGAGTTCAAGGCAGTTCTTGTATTCCTGCTCACTGATATTGTTTTTCTCATCGAGTGCGATTGTCAGGACATCCGATGTGGGAAGTGCATTATACTTTTCAATATGATGGGCAATCATCTGAAAAACTGTCTTGTCGTTTTTCGATTTAAAATACTCATCCTTCAAGAAAGGAATAACTCTGCGAGAGAACTCCTCGTCTCGCATTAAATTTCTAAGAATAACTTTTTCAGTCGTCTCCACCAATAAACTCCACTGCGTCCATGTTGTTTTCGAGAATGTCCACTAGTATATCACCAAGTGTCTCTTCAAGTCTAGAGAATTTTGTCTTGTTCTTAGGAAGTTTTCCCTTGATGACATCAAAATCAAATGCCAGTTGTGCAGTATCATTCTTTTCGTGAATGGCAACTTTTCCAAAACGAACAACCATACCTTTGAATTGTGTGTTTTGAATCTCTACTGCAACCGCTTGGGTTTCTTTACCTTCAACTATCTGATACTTCGGTTTCATCTTCTTCTACCATTGCAGAACCATACTTGAATTTACCCGCGACATACTTTTCGATTTTATCCATGACATCCGGAGTAAAATACTTTTCAGGATCCTTGTAGATTGCCTTTTCGTAAACCTTTGATCCATCGGCAACCTGAACACGGGTTCCTAACTTTTCAAATACTTCGCACTCCAGTGCGAGATCAACGAGACCGTAGTAGGGGTGAAGTCCCTCGTCGTAACGAAGAAGAACATCGACCATTGAGTTTTCCTTGGTCAGTCGAGACTTGTAAAGTTTACAATGCACGATGTTACCAACGACATCGGTTCCTTCCTTCACCTTCTTCTTGGAAAGGTAGATGATAGTTGACGCGGCATACTTGAGACCGGAACCACCACCCATTTCCTTGGTGGGGAACATAGAACCGACCACATCATAAGTGTGGTTAGTCATGAGCATTGGAACACCTGCTTGACCCAACTTCAAAGTTAAAGTTCGGAAGGTAGACTTTACAATTTGGGCACGGGTCATATCCCGCGTGGTCTTACCGTCTGCGGTGTCTGCCATTTCCTTATTGGTAGAAAGCATTCCGAGTGAGTCGAGAACGATGAGCATTGGTTTCTTTTCAGATTCCTTCTGCTCTCGGTACTTATCAACAACCGAGATCGCCTGATGTCTAAACTCTTCTACAGTGCCGACAGGAAGGATGGCAATACGCTTGGGATCGATTCCTCGCTCTCGAACCATGTCTGAGGTAATAGCATGTTCAGTGTCAAAATATAACACAACAGCATCAGGATTATCACAAAGGAACTTATGCACGATTCCAAGAGCGAAGAATGTCTTGCCAGTAGCGGATTCGCCTGCCAACGCCGTGATCTTGTTATCCGGCAGACCGCCGTATAGACTTCCCGATAATAGAGAATTGAAGCAATAAGACCCAGTGTCAATAAAAGATCTAACATCTGAAACCAGTCCTTCCTCCGCGATACCCGCGTGTTCATTCCCAGTTGCCCTCACTAATTCATTAATATTCATTATTTAGTCTCCTTTTAACAGGTCGATTAATGCGAGTAACCCATTCCGTCTTCTGGTCATCGCTGCCATTGTTTCATACTTACAATACGAGTCTTTGACCGCTTCCGTAATTTTTACATTTAGCATGGTCACTTCATCGCTTGCGAGACCAATTATAGCATCGATTTGCTTTTGGTCAAGTTCTAATAGTTTAGATGTCAAAATAACACCGCCTTTCTTTCGTAGTTCCAATCAATATGTGAGATTATCACAGACAGTGGATCTAGGAATGATGTTTCAAATTGTTTGTTATAATCGGCATACTTTTCCAATTCAAATTCTTTGGGAGGGGATGCCGGGAAAGAAATTACATTACAACCAAATGGGTTTTGTTCCTTTAGACTCACAAACTTAATCTTGTCACCCTCTTGAATCTTCACATACTTCGCGTCCAGATCCCATTCGTCTACGAAATGGTTGTAAACCAAACCACCCTTGACTGCGATTGGAGTTGACTTCCTCCAGATCGTGGTGGGATCTCTATAGTTATCCATGTTGTTGCAACTTCGGGGGAACGCAATGTTTTCCACCGGTTGACTCATGAAGTCGCGTTTAAAGTTTGCAACAAATTCAATAAGTTCATCTTCGTCCCCCGACATCATAATCCGAATCGCTTTCTTGAGAGCGTCTCGGACAATCTGCGGAGTCGATGATCTTGTCGTTTCGATACCCATGATTTTCATCTTGGGTGTTTCGTATCGAATGCCCTCGGAGTCGAAGACATTGAGCATGTATCTTTTCTTTGCAGTCCAAATACCCTTGTCCGCGATGCACTCACGCTCCATGACCATTTTGTTGTCATAGGCATTCATGAGATCTGCTAGTTCCTGATACTTCTTGTCGATGAACGGTTGAAGAATCTTTTGAGATGACTTGTCAAGGAAATCCACGATCTTGTTTGTGTCCGTCTCATCAGGTAAAAACTTGCGGACCAAACCATCAAGGGTAAGATAAACAGAATCGGTATCAGATGCCACAACATAATCGACATCGGTTGTCTCCAGTGTGGTGTTTAGAAATTCATTGAGATGATTGATAATCCATCGAATGCTCAACTGTCCGGAAAGGGTAATCGCTTCCGCCATGTCTACATCGAAGTAACGGAAATATTGGTTGCCAATCGCACCGTAAGCGGAGTTCAATTGAATCTTGCGAACCAACTGAAAGTTATGATACTTTGAGATGTCCATATCCAACGACTTGTCGTCTGGATTCTTTTCTTTCTTTTTTTGTGCATCAATCATCAACTTCTTATAGTGCTTCCGTTCTTGATACATCTTCTCCATAAGTTCGGGCAAGAACCCCTGAGTCTTCTTCGTGTAACAAGTTCCATTCGCAGCGACAGAGTAACCCATCGCCTTGAAGCGTTCGAGTTTGTTATGACACTTCTTCCAATACATTTCGGAATGTGTCTTGAGAATATTGTCCGGTCCCATCCCGAAAAGATCTTCCTCCGACATTTTGATCTTTGTCTCGGGACTGATATTGTATTGCATAATAAGGTGAGGATATAGACTGTTCAAGTCAAACGACATCACCCAGTTATGCTTGCCTGTGATTGGTTCCTTAACATATGCACCTGCAAACTGAGCGTCCTTCGAGGAACCACGCTTCATCGGAATGACAATATTGTTTGATCGAAGATGATGATAAATTATCTGATCCCAAGTCCGAACCTGAGAAAAGACATCGGTGAAGTTTACCTTTGCCGCATACGCAAGAGCGAGTGCGAGTTCCAGCAACTTCATCTTATCCTCTAGTTTCTGGATGAGGACAGTATCTTGATGATTGTAGCGAACAAACTTACAAAAGTCCTTCTTGTAAAAATCTGCGATACTGTCATACTCATCATACGCAATCTTGCGTTCGCCCAGTTCTACATGTGCGATGTGATCTAGTTTGTATGACTCCTGATTTACATAAGTGAAAGTTTGATACAGATCAAGATAGTCTAGAATAGAAATACCAATAAGATCAACTGCGGTCTTTTCGCCGTGCTTAGTATGAACAATATGCTCACGGGTCATGCCCCAAGGAGACAACCGGTTTGCATCGTTCTCACCCAAGACTCTGCGTATGCGAGAAAAAAGATACGCAATATCAAAAAACCTAACGTTCCATCCGGTCACGATGTCCGGGTCAAGTTTTTTCCATATCTCGATGAAGAATCGAAGCAGATCTGACTCGCTACTAAAATGGTGAGAATTAACATTGCTATCATCAATAGTATAATCGCCAATGGCAAGAACGTGAGTCTCAGAACCCACGATAACAGTAATGACAGTAACTTCTTCGTTTGGTCTATCAACATCAGGGAAACCACCTTCACATGTCGTTTCAATATCTAGGTAGGCAATCCGAATCAGAGAAGGATCATATTCGATGTCCTCCTTGAACAAATCACCTATAAACTGATACACATAATCTGTGTTTCCGTAAATATTAAATCCATTAACACCATCGTAGTCACGAACAAAATTTCGACAATCCTTGATTGTGCCGGGGCGGAATGGTTCGACATACTTCCCATCCAGAGTCTTATACTCTGTGGGAGATGGTGAATTGACAAAGAGTGTAGGATTATACTCCACACTCTCCTGCACTCTTTGTCCTTTTCGATATCCCCGATAGAGAACACGGTTCCCTTTCAGCGAGACATTGGTATAAAAACCCATCAAGAATCCTTACAGCGTAGACCTGCTTCTGTATATTCAGACCAATTCTTAGAAATCCGCCTGTTCACTTCGTCCTCTTCGTTTCGCTCCTGTGCATATTCTTTCGATTCTTTGTCCTCGGTGTATGCGGCAAGAAGCACCATGTAGTTAATCACATCAATAACAGTGTCGTGAAAACTTTCGTCCTTAACATGCATCTTACCAGAGTCGAGAAATGAAGACAAGCGACTCATCTTGTCGGTGATACGAACCATGAAACCTTGTTCGGTATTACAAATACCCATCGCCTCACATCGAGTAAAATTAGCAAATGGTTCGGTTCCGTGGTTACCTGCATAGTCACGGTTCTTGAGGTTCATAAGATCTCTGCCTTCCTTGCAGAGTTTTTCGTGGAATCTTAGCAATTCATCGCGTGTCAATTTTGAGTTTCCTTTCATTTCTTTCCGGTGCTGCCCATGCCGCCGTCTCGGGTCTCAAGTATAGCAGGTCTTTCGGAAATTTCAAGTAGTTCGTAGTTTAAAACTTTTTCCAAAACCATTTGTGCGATGCGGTCGCCGTGATTGATAACATACGGTTCCATGCTGTTGTTTTGCAAAAGAACAAATAACTCCTCGCGGTAATCATGATCAATGATACCGACGCAGTTCGCTAGGGTGATTCCTTTTTTATAAGATAAACCAGATCTTGCAAATACCTTTACAACATGACCCTCTGGAATTTCTAAAATAATCCCAGTTGGAATTGCCATGCGTTGTCCGGGGTTAATTACGCGGTAGTCATCGACTGGTTTAGTCTGCCAAGATTCACCCTCTCGCTTTCCGAGGCGGGTCACTTCCCCGCCTTGTGCAAAGCAAGAATATAAATCGAAACAAGCGGACCCTGCGGTTGCCCTTTTCGGAGCAACCGCCTGTTCATTCATTCTGTAAAAATTCACTTTATCTCCTAGTTAATTTATTGATCTGGATCAAACTCAAGTAGTTCATACGGAATACTCCAACTATCAGTTCCACCTTCACCACTTGCTTTTGGTCTACTATTTTTACCAACGACAATTAAGTTATATGCATCGCCACCAAGACCTAGAAACCCATTATTAGATCTATCTGTGTTTGGTCCACCTGTAGGCCAAGCAACGATTTGTGTCCATATGTTTCTTCCATTAACACCGGGATTCTGATCCACTAATGGACCGAAAACATACCACCCCGGAACTCCCACACTTCCATACTGACCAGCGGGATCAGTTGATGAGTGAATTTGATCTGTGTGAATATACAGGGCAACATACAACGGATCATCAGAACGGTTAGCGGTGGTGGCAAATCTTGAATTTGGAACTCTGTTGTATTGGGACGATGCCCCCTCGGTCCCATCAACCGCACCAGTGAGTCTTATTTCAGTAAATGTTCCGTTATGAGGATACCCCGGATGATAGACTAAAGCACTTTGGGCGGTA
>TARA_R100000388_G_C7244968_1_pt1 | contig 11312 bp, 24 predicted proteins | sample TARA_R100000388 | Tara Oceans TARA_R100000388 (sample SAMEA2620360) | marine metagenome | biome: marine biome (ENVO:00000447); feature: surface water layer (ENVO:00002042); material: "saline water (ENVO:00002010), including plankton (ENVO:xxxxxxxx)" | depth 5 m | reverse complement strand
TTTACAGTTGTATGTGTCAGACTTTTCGACCCCCCTGCCATTTATTTTTTATTTTTAAATCATTAGGCATGACGTCATCGAACTTTATGTCATTATAGTGTGTCCCGTCATAGATTTGTTGTATTACGCTTTTAAAAGTGATATAACACATATCTTCACAATATTCTTTTATTCGGTCTGTATAGTCTTGAGCTTTTGCATCTCCCATTGATTCCTCAATGAATACATCCCATACCAGCTTATTTATTGTTTTGCTCATATTTCTCTATTTCAAATTCAATGTGTGCTATTGCTTTCTTTAAGCATTCTATTGGTGTTTCATGCTTCTTATACGCTCTGATGATGTAAGTTGTTGCACTTGCCAAATGATAGCTTAAATCAAAGTTATCACACACTTTTCTGGCTTCATATCCATTGAGCCCTTTGTAATACTCTGGGACTCTTTTATCATTAGGCTTTACATCGCCACATTTACAGTTGTTCATCATTCTATTTATTTTGTGGAGAATATCGGATTCGAACCGATGACCTCTTGAATGCAAATCAAGTGCTCTAGCCATCTGAGCTAATTCCCCTTCTTTCTTTTCATTCTTTGCCAATTGGTTTTTTGGTTGTGATGGTATTGACATAGCGTTTGTAGGTTCTCAAATCCGAATCTTGAACCTCCATCCTTTATCTCTACAATATGATCCACAATCTTTCCCTCTGTAACTCTACCTTCTTCTTCACACCATTTGCAAACGGGATTCATTGAGAAGAATGCTTTTCTTACCTTTTGCCATGCTCTACTTCTGTAAAAGTCAGAGTTCTCAGAAATATGTTTCTCAGTAAATCTGACCTTCTTTTTACTGTTAGCAATCCAGCTCTTTGGTTTTCCCTTTGGAAGCTTAGGCATTAGTTTAAGAGTTTTATTTCTTTAATATAGTCAAAATCCACATCATATTCAATCTTGATGTAAGGAGTTATCCCATCGTTGTTAAGCCAATCATCACAAACATCAATTAATTTGTCTATTGCTCTGGCATTTGCCTCCTCAACACTTTCATCATCTTTTATCATTATACTAACCTCTAGAACCGCTTTCAGCTTCATTTTCTGCTATTTGTTTTGTGAAATAATATAAAAACACCACAATCAATATTGGACTCATTAAAAATAGAAAAAAGATTTGAAGTGTAATTCTAAATAAACTTAACAAAATCTTCGAGGCTTTCATAAGTTCTGCATTCATAATTTTCAGTGTTTTCTTTTTCCTTAATTTGTTGTTCTTTGTGGTTCTCTGATGGTCCAAACATCAATTGAAATCCGATGTCGCTTGTTATTACTTTAGGCAAAATCATCTCAGCTCCGTCTTTCGTAGTTCTCCAGATTAGCTGATGATTTGTCCTTCTAGGCATCCAGAGTGGCTTTGTATTTATTTATTATCCGCTCCAGTTGTGATTCATACCAAATGGGAAAATCATACGTTTGCTCTGTTTGTTCCCAAACTCGATAGAGAACTGCTCTCAATCTTTGACTCGGTGTCTTTCCCCCCACCTCAAACTCTGTTGTGAATTTTTCTACTTCGTGGACCTCCTCTTTGTTTATTGTGTCCGAGCTTATGAGAATCATTCCAGCCTTCCTTCTAAGCTTAAACAATCGCATCATTGTTTCCTCTGGGAGCTCTTGAGTGTGTATTGTAAGGGAAAGAGATCCATCTGCTAGGGTTGACACTTTAGAAACTCCTCCTTCAAAAATTGTGCTTATTTTTGTCATCGTTGCATATTATAAAAATTGAAAGTAGTTCCCATTTATTTGGAGGGAAAGTTCTTAACAATTTTTTGTTAATCAAGTTCTTTAATTTTTTGTCTAATGTTTTCGATTGCTTCTTCATAATCTATTCTAGATAGCTTCACAACTGTCTGAGCTTGTTGTTCTAATTCAGCTGAAGTTCCCTCTCCCCATTTTCTATCTATTCCTATTGATTGACGATATTGTTCGCCTCCTCTAAAAGTATTACATCCAGCACATTGAGCATTGACGTTTTTTTCATTCCATCTTGTTGCAATATGCCTTCTGCTCATAAAGTGACCAGCATGAATAGAACCCCCAAAAGCTGGAGCTTCTTTTCCACATGAAATACATTTACAGAGTCCTCTATGGTCCGAGTCTCTTTTTCTAATGTATTCGCTAAAAAGCTTGTCTAGCTTTGCCTTGAGCTTTGCGGTTGTTGTTTTAGGCATGGTATCCCATAGCCTTTAAAACAATATCTTGTTTGGTCGTTTGCTTTTCTTTGTAGCTCAATCCTCTAAGATGAACATTGTCCTCTTGAATCTTAGCTCTTTCCCTTCTGACTGTTGCAGCGTTCTGGAGTTTCTTTTGAGAATATAAGTGAAGCAAATCCATCCCAGTCATTTTCTCTGGGTTTATCTTCATTTGTTTCAACTCTTGTAGCCAATAAAAAGAGAGGAGTTTATTGTCACAATCTCTCAGTTTTGGATGTCTTTCAAGCATTATTTGAACCTTCTCTTTTACTGTCATCTTTTACTCTTTTAATAAATTCTTTGTACTGTTTATCTTGTCTGTTGGCGAAGTATAAAGTCAGCCCAATATATCCAATCATCAAAACTAACAAAATCTTGAGAACAATCATACTTCATCTAAATATTGACGTATTTCAGCTCTCAAGCCCTCCTCCCATTTTGGAACAAGCATTTTTTCTAATTTGTGAGCTTCTATCTTTCGATTGTTCTTTTTCAGTAGATAAAGATCATAATAAGCCATAGCCTCTGAAAGCAAAGCTTTCAAATCCATTGAATCATAATCCTCTCTAGATTCTAAGATGTGCTTGGAAATAGTTTCCAGAATCTTTACAGTTTCAATTTTCAATTGTCCTTTTTTCATTTTATCATTTTTGCTTTGTTAATAGTTCCACCCATCAATCGGGCATTTTCTAGATATTCAAGTTCTTGTTTTTTGTGCATTTCAATCACTTTCTTTGCAACCTTTTTCTTTTCTGCTCTGAGCCAGATGTTCCATGTTCTAACATTAAGAAAGACACTAGCTTCATCTCCAGCTCTGACACCTTCTCTGAAGGCTCTAGAAACATCTTCCATTGTCATTGTGCTGAATTGAGTGTTGTTGGCTAAATCATCAACTAGAATGTTTGCCATTGTCACAATATCCTCAACTGATGGTTTCTGTCCAATCTCCAAGTAGGTTCTCGATAATACGTCCACCGCTTCTCTTTTCAACTTCGGGAGGTCGTTCTTCCATCTGTTCCAAATCTGATTCTTTTTGTCTTTCATTTTTTTTCTTTAATCTTTGCAGCCTTGATCTCTCTTTGCTCTCAATGTCATGAGGTATTGGTTGAAAACCGAACATGAGTTCAAAAGCTGACTTAGTTACCATTTTTTCCATTTATCAAATCTCTAGCTTTTTGCCAATTATCAAAGGCACTCTTTGTTTTTGATTGTTTCTGATGTTTAAGGTCAAATATACCTTTCCATCCGTTCTCAATTGATTGCTGGATGATTTGCTCTTGGACCTCATGACAACCTTGAGATAGTCGCATCAGCTTTCCGACAGCGGCTTTTTCTCCAATTGGTTTGTAAGTCAAACGGAATGTTTCTTTTCTATAAGCTCTCCACATTTTCCAAGCCTCCACATTTAATTCTTCTAAATGTTCAAACTCAAACTCCGCTTTCTTTTTAGTATTTAGTTTATTTAAGTATTTGGTACTATTAGTCTTTAATAGCGGTTCGTTTTCTACTTGTAGCTTTTCTACTTGTACGTTTTCTACTTCTACCTTTTGGGAAAGTGGTTTTTCATAAACAATATAATCCCATTTTACAATCTTTCCGTTTTCCCTTGTTTGAGAGCGTTCTAAGTATCCAAGCTCAGAAAGTTCTTTAAATGCGCTGTAAATGGCTTTTTTTCCGTCTTTATGCCACTTCTCAACCTCCTCAACATACAATTCCCAGCTTTCTGGAAGTGCTAACAAATGACACAAAAGACCCTTTGCTTTCAAACTCATATCTTGTTTGAAGATAAACTCGTTATTAATAGTCGTAAAATTAGAGCTTTTTTTGACAAGAATCTTTTTCATAATCCAATCCTTTTAGCCTCTCTGTCAAGTTCTCTCAATCTTTTATTAATTGCTTGTTGTTCCTTTCTAGCGTTTTCAATCTCTTGAAAGAACTGGAAGCTTCTCTTTGTTTTGAAAAGCCTTTCATCGTCATTCATATAAATGTCAACAAGTCTATTGTAAAATTCATTGTATTTTGGATAAAACTTCGGATTCTCAATGAAAGCAATGTGTTTCTTTCTATAATGGTAAAATGAAGTTCTATGTCTTTCGAAGTAATCTTTTGCTTGTTGCATAGTCAATCCCATTTCAAACATGACAAAAGCAGCTGTTGACATTCTAGCGATTGTGTATTCTCTTTTTCTGCAATTACTGTCAATTGATCCGTAAGGGATGTCCATCAAATCCTCTGCTAAGAACTTGAGCTTTTTTATTTCTGTTTTAATTTTATCAATTTCTTTCATCTTCATATTTATTTTCATCATAACAAGGTGTGAATCTTTCATCATATTCTCTGAGAAAATCTTTTCTTGTAAACTCCTCATATAAATAGTATTCAAGATCATAAAAATTGTACGAAATTAGTGTTTCATTATCTTCTAAATATAAGTCCATTTTTTCTTCCCTTAGCTCCACAGCATTAACATAAAACTCTAGTTTTCTTAAATGAGCTATGATGTCTTCTTCACAATAAGGAAAATTGTTCATTGTGTTGTTTTCTCTATAATCGCTATCGCAATAGCCTATATCAGTTCCAGCTCTCATTAGAATGGTAAATCGTTTTTCTGTTGTTGTGGCTTTTCGCCAGTTAAAACCCATTTAGAGAAGATCTCAGCAATGTCAATGATTTTGTGAACATCTGACTCTCCAACAATGTTACAAGCGTTTGTTAGAGCGTTCTGTTTGATAATGTATTCTTGAGTCTTTTCGTTTTTTGGTGAAGTTGAGTTTTTCTGAAAATTTGAAGCTGGCTTTATCTTTGGATATTTGCCACCAGTATATTCGTAATCTGTTTCTTGACCTATTACGAATTTGGTTTGATTCTGACTTTTTGAAAGATACTGACCAGAATCTCCATTTTCAAATTCTACTTCAAACTTGTACATCAGTCCGTATTGACCTTCCCAAGTTCCGTTTGCTTGTACGTTTTTAACTTTTCCGTTTTTCATTACATTGATAAATAAATTATTCCTAATTGATGAAGTGTTACAAATAACACAAATAAAAGAGCTGTTACACAATAGCAAAATATTGCTCCAGCATTTAGCCATAAAAAGTTTCTAAGATTTTTCATTCATGTTGATGTTAAGTTGTTTCCATAAAATATCTGTATGAAGTTTTCTTAGTAAAAGAATTGACTTCTCAAGAGATTGCTTTTGTCCCTCTGCAAAGGCTTGTGAGATTAGTTGATTCTCTTGTTTATGTACCTTAGCTAGTTCCTCTAAGGCAATGATTTGCTCTTTGATTTCGGCTTTGTATTGGTTGATTGTAGCCTCAACGAGCTCTGCATTGAGCTCTTTTGATTTGATTTCTTTTCCCAGATTGAGAAAAAAGCTGTCTAGTAGTTTCTTTGTCATTGTTTTAGTTAATGTTTAGACTGCGAATATAAAGACTTATTTTTAATTATCAACAATAAAAGTTGACAAATATCAATAAAAGTTTGATTTTCTAGATAGAAAAAAAAGTTGAAAATCTTTATTTAGTACAAAAAAAAGAGCCTTTTAAAGCCCTTTTTCTCACTTTTCAAACTACTAACTAAAACAATTAGATTACTAAAACGCTGCGAATTTAAGAAAAAATGTGTGTTAAATGAGCAATCTGACCATTTTTTTTACAATGGATAAATCCCTCAACCGCTTTTGGGCTTCCAGTATAACCTTTTTGATAGTGCCATGCATCCGTTCCACTTGGGCTTCTTAGGAACTCCAGTGTCACTCCAATATCATCAAAGCTGGTTAAATATTTGTATCGTTGTTTATGATGGATATGATGCAAATACCAATAACGATGCTTAGTCTTTGCCCAAAGCTTTGGTTTTTCTTGAGCCATTAGTAAGGGCAAAAGATTGCTCTTTGCTCCATCTCCATGAGTCAAGCCAATCAAACTCAATCCGTAGGTATAAAACTTCCTATGAATAGGATCAGCATCCACCCAAACTGATTCTGTATTTCTAAACCATGCTTTCAAAGCGTGTGCTAAATGAAAGCCACTCATGTAGTCATGATTGCTCATTGAATGCACACAATCAACTGGAGCGATGTTCATCAGCATCTCAACACATTCAACGTAAATTTCAAGAGCAGTTGTAAAATGACGATGCCATCTTCCGTCTGTATTCTGGAGAGTTCCTTTTGTCGTTGTGTCGTTTACATTGTCAACGTGCAAAATATCGTTTCCTATACAAAACAAGACTCTTTCTATATGAAACCCCTCAGCTTTTGAGATAATGCCTCTAACACCATTTAAAATGCGTTCTCGGGCTATTTTGATATTGTAGTTAGAACCAGTTTCCAAAGCGTCTGCATATTTTCCAATATGAACATCAGCTGGATTAATAACTAAAAGATGTCCTTCTTTGAGTTTTGGATAGTCAATAGAAGGGTATTTTGGAGAGTATTTTGAAATGAGATTCTCTATGGAATCAAGAAAATCTTTTTTAGATAGTTCTAAGGGCTTAGCAAAGATTGAGAACTTCTTTGACTTGTACCAATAATGAGAAACCGAATTGACATCAATTCCAGCTTCTTTACACTCTTTTTCTAAAAGTGCCTTTTGTTCTTGTTTGTCTAGTCTGTAATCATCAATTAGCTTCCATTCATCTTCACTCAGACGATAGCGTCTTTCAGTTTTCATTTTTTGATTTTCTCGTATGATCTACCTCCAAAGTATGCACCAAAGGCTGTGAGAGCCAGTAGTTGCCAAAGGTCAACCCAAGAATCTTTTATTTCTAATTCAACAAAACTAAAATCAACGATAGTAAATAGAGTAAGTACAAACAAAAGAAAAGCCAAGCTAAGAGGTCGTATTGACTTAGTGAGCCAATTGCCTTGCATATCCGCCTCCCAACGCTTTGTAACTTCTTTTTGGATATCATAGTCATATTCTAAAATTTTCTTTTTGATTTCAGCTTTGACCAGTTCTTTTTCTTCAGCTGAGGTGTGAATCTTATCAATAGCATTCCCCACACTATCAACTAAGTCCTTTGCACCAGATTGAAATAATTTGTTTAGTAAACCCATAAAACGTTTTTTGGTTTGGTTGTATATCTATCAGCTATATCAAAATGTAGAAAGTTTAAAGCCACTCCGATTCTTGTCACTCCACATTCTAAAGCTGCATTGATTAGAGCCATTCTGGCAACGCTATTTGAACAAGCCACATCAACAGCGTATCCGTACAAATGTGCAGAATCTGGAGCTCCTCCGACCTCTTTGTTTTTCTTTTTACTTCTGTAATCAGAAGTGATAATCATTGGCACTCCAGAATAATGTCTAATTTCATCTAATATATTGAGAAAAGCCTTGTCCATCTTTTCAAAATTGTCAAACTCATCTTTCTCGAAGTATCTCATTTTTTGCTTTTTATAAATTCCAGAATTGTGTCAATCTTGCTTTTGATGTACTGCATATCTTTCGCATTGTTTTCATGGTATTTAGAAAACTGCCCTTTCACTTCATAAATACTAAATATAAAAAACTTATATAGAGCATAAACACTTCCTAATAATAAAACCAATGTGATTCCGTATGTTTCAACTAATCTAAAGACCTCTTCCATTTTGTACTTTTTTATATTATTTACCTTGTCCTCTTGATTTTTTCTTGTATCCGCTTTGCCCTTTGGAAGCGTTCTTTGAATGTACTCCTTTACGCTTTTTCCTAGCGTTTTGAGTAAACTTAAAAGATAATCCCTTAGCCATTGTTTTTGTCCTTTACAAGTTTTCTTGTTGTGTATATAATAGACAAAAGCAATAGAACAATCTTTAGCATCATTTCAACTTGAGTGAATGATATTGCCAGTGTTGTTATGTTTAAAGTTAGAACGTCAGAACATTCTTTAAATATTGTTTTCATTATAGCGGTTTTTTATTCATTTCTACATCAAAGCCCAAATCAGCATACCATTCAACTCCAGAACTTAAGGTTCCAGTTCTTCTAATACTTACAAATATAATATCGCCCTCTAGAAGTGATGCGTTTGAAATTGCTCCAGTTTCTTGGTCTAAATCAAAAACATGATTTTGATTGTTTTGACTTGTCAAAGTAAACTGATGAATGACATCAATTGTTAGATTTGTTATTGCTCCAATGTTTGGTGTTGCGGTCCAAATACTTATGACACAATCATCTCCAGAACCAGCATCAGAACTAGCTGTCCCTTTAATCTTTTTTAAAGTGCATTCATAAGGAGCTACAAAAATGGAAAACTGAGAAGCCCATCGATTTGGTTTTCTATCTCCATCACTTAAACTAACTCCACTGTTAACAGAAAAAGTAGATGTTCCAAAAGCGGACAGATAGTCATTTCCATTTGTTCCAGCTGTCAAATAAATAGATTGATGAAAATAAAGGTCAGTTGTGTTTATCTTTTTAATTCTTGGAAGTTGAGAGTAGAGAATGACACTTCCAGCTGGAATGTCAGTGTCAATCTCTATTGAGTCAAATCTCATTGTTGTAGAGTTTCCAAGATTACTGCTTAATGTTAAATAAATGAACTTTTGACTTCCTTTGGTATAAACAATGACAGTTTCCCCAGAAAAAGCAACTTCTTTCCCTAAGTTAATAACACTTAAAGTACTGATTGATTGACCTATTCCTTCAACACTGGTTGTGACTATGTTGAGAGCTTCGTTTTGTAGTGTGTTTTCGTATGCGCTAAGATTCATCAGTAGTTGTTGGTATTTGAATTTGGGATTCCAAGATTTGGAGTGTCAGCTGAATTGTAGGTTTGTCCAGATATGTCAATATTGCATTCAATCCATTGACCATCCCAAATGCTTTTTTCAGCGTTGAATTTTATTTCTTGAGGAACAAAAATCTTTGATCCAGAGATGTTTGAATAAGCTTTGAAAAAGTGAAAATTATCCCTTCGCAATGCTCCGTTAAATACAGAAGCTCCTTGTTTTCTACCAGCTAAAATTTCTTTACATAGTATTTTTGTCATTGCTCCAGTAACTCCATCTCCAGTGGTTTGGTCGTATTTTTGCCATGTTGCAGTCGTCCCACTATCAAAATTAGTGAGTCCAGTATCTGAGAAACATATCACTCTTGTGTTAGACATTGCATTTGGACCAGTTCCTAAATGTACCTTATCTAAGTCAAGAATGTCTGTTGATACTGTTGAACCTTGAGTTGCTGAGAAAATTTGTTCTTGAATTACTGAGTTGTTAACTTGAAATCTTAGAAATTGATTTTGTCCATCTGGAGTTCCTAAACCAAGAGCCAAACCTTGTTGGGTTGGTTGGTCTGGATAAACCTCCATTGTTGATACTACATCTGTATAAGTTACAGTTGGATAAGCGACAACATAAGCAAACCTTCCTAAAACCTCTAAAGATAAAGCTCCAGCCTCTGGAACTGCATTGTAAGTCCCATCTTCAGAGAATCCAGTAATTGATGCTAGACCATTTCCGATATTAGATACTGCGGCACTGTTGGAATATTGTTGAGGCATTGTAGCTCGATAAATCTCCATATTTCCAATCCAAGTTGAAGAAGTTGTCCATACTTTTCCAGAACCTTGAGGAAATGATGTTAAACTCAAATAATAAGTTGTCCCACTATCACCCACCAACTTTAGCCTTGCAACTAAATTTGTTTTCAAAGTGTCAAATCCTACTGGAGTTGTAGGAGCAGAGTTGTTATTCTGTGCAGATGTGCCAAAGTAATTAGGGATAAAATATAGATTCCAAGCTAAATTTGAGTTGGTTTGTGCATTTATATTTCCAAGAGAAACAGAGTTGAAGTTTGTTGAGCTTCTATAAACAGTATCTGATAATGTGCCAAATGCACCACTTGAATCTGTAAAAGTGTTCCACACAACAACGGGCTCAACAAGAAGATTGTAATCATGAAGAAAATCATAAGGAACTTGCACTTTTTGTAATGGAGGTAAAATGTCAAAAGTGCCACCACCTAAAACATTTCCACCACTTGAAACAATTAAATCGTCAACTGCACTCCCGTCAATAGTATTCGAGCCTTTTAGATATTCACGTCTAAATTGACCAGATGACATTTGAGCATAAACGTTGTTTTGAATGAACCTCCATTTTCCTTCTGACAAAAATAATCTTGCACCCCAAACTCGGCAAATTCTGTCAAGCATTTCAAACGAACTGATTGTGATTGCTTCTCCTTGAACAACCTCTTTGAAGGCTCTAAAAATGCAACCGCTTTGTCTTAATGGATCAACACTTTGAGCGACTGATGGCATTGTGTCAGTTGACCAGTTGCACATTGTATATAGAAATCTATCTGATGCACTCCAGCAAAAGGAAGTCCCTACATCATTTAATAAACATTGTCTTATGTAATCAACAAAGGAAGTCAATTGATTGAGTGTATAAGTGTTGTTGTCATCAACTTTTACATCTTCCAATTGGGCTAGTCCGTCTGTTGCTGTCAACGTTGCTTTTGTTCCAGCTTCAAATGAAAGGTTTTGCTCGGAACTAACATCAGAAAGAATATTCCCACACCACCAGTTTTCATATCCAGAGCCAACACTCAAAGACTCTAGAATTTCAATTTGAAATCTTTTATAAGGTGCATTTCTAATATCTTCAATGAAAGTTTCATCAGCTGTGCTTCTGGGTACAATGTCAAAAGTGACAAAAGACGGAATCACTCCAGTAAATCTTGTTCTGTTTTTGCATTGATATTCTAGATCAAAACCTCTAGAAGAAACAGTGAACTCTGTTGCTGTTCCAGAGAAGTCAGAGTCGTAGATGTTCAATTTATAAAATCTTCCTAAATCATTCTGAAAGATTGCTTCTTTTCTTAATCCCATTAGTATCCTCTTGTTCTGTTTCTATTTCCTTTAGCTCTGTCGCTTGAAAGTAAAATGTCAGCACCGCTGATTCTTCCAAAGACTTCAGTTGCTCCACCTCCACTCTTTACAATCATGTTCTGTAATTTATCTAAAGGAGCGATGACTTCTGGATTGCTCATTGTTGTACCTCTACCTTCTCCGACCATAGCAATTGTTGGACCAGTTGCTAGTCCTCCATTTTCAAGCCCAATCAAAT
>TARA_R100000388_G_scaffold83990_1_pt1 | contig 11453 bp, 5 predicted proteins | sample TARA_R100000388 | Tara Oceans TARA_R100000388 (sample SAMEA2620360) | marine metagenome | biome: marine biome (ENVO:00000447); feature: surface water layer (ENVO:00002042); material: "saline water (ENVO:00002010), including plankton (ENVO:xxxxxxxx)" | depth 5 m | reverse complement strand
TGGCCTTGCGTTGGCCGTTGTTGTACATCTTCATGGGTTACTCCTCTCGGTTTATCGGGTCACCGAATAGTTTTCGGGCACCCTCTTGTACAGGGGGGCTACTCAAAAGTGATCCTATCGCAGGAAAACTGGACCCCACCCCAACTGCTTGTCGTCTTTTCAGCAATTCTTGTTCGTCAATAATATCATCCGCCGGTTGGGTTCTTTCATCGTAAATAGTTTCAGGACCGTATTGCAACTCATGTCCAATTCCGCTATTGAACCTCCACTTCTCTGGACGGGTTCCTGCGCCTGTGTTCTTGTAACGCTCCAAGCCGATAATCAAAAGTCTTTGCAGGTCTTTCTCTTGCTCGAATGGCAACGGCTTTCCCGTGCGTATGATCCTTAGCATATATTCGCCTACACGAGGATTACGGATCATCTCCGTCAGTAACGACATATTGTTGTTTCGGTAGGATTGCAGAATTGCTTCCGTGCCTACATAGCGGAAACTGACGACCTGTCTCTGCAGGGCATAGATACGACTGATATAGCTTTCGACAGAAAACTCGCGGGGTATACCCGTCAGCCTCATGCCTCTGTCGAGCTTTTGCTGTTCCTCGGCCATAAACTTCATAATGTTTGTGAACGTATTGTAGTCCTTGTCTCCGAGAATTTGACGGGTTGCGAGAGCTACGTCAGGGTTGTTAGCTCCCATAAACTCTTGCAGCGCGTTGAGATCGAACTCGTAACGCTGAACAATACGATCTGGTCCCGCCCGGCTTTTACGCAGAACCGGAATGTACTGGCCCGTTGCCTTGAACACCTTCTCTGTCATGGATGATGCCAGCACGTCACGCAGTATCATATCGACTTCTTCATCCTTGATGTCCGAAATCCTCTGTAGTCGAGTCCGCAGTTCTGCAATTCGACGGGGACCGCCCTGAATCAGGATGTCTGCAACACGATTGGCATCCAACTCTTCTGTCGTGTAGCGACGAAGGAAGTTGATTGCTTCTCTGCGGCCTTGATTTATCAACTTTGCCTGTCGATTTATGTTAGCTGCGTTCCTCTTGGCAAGTTTTCTCATCAATTTTTCGGACTCCTTGACGTTCTCTAGTCCGACCGTTTCTTCGGTGATGGCCCCGTATATTTTTCTGAATTCGTTGTCAGTGTCGATGAGGTATACTTTGTTGCCCTTCTTATCCACCCCAGTGAACATCGCTTCAAATCTACGTATCTTATCGTTGAATTCTGCGTAGCTCTGCTTAGTCTTTCTGGGATCGTTGATGTACTTCATCAAGTTTTCGCGATACGTAGCCGCAAGTAGAGTCTGGAACGCGGCACCCTTCTTTGTGCTAAGATCGACTATGTTGGTGCCGTCAGGCTGTTCCACACCGTAGATGGCTTCAAGAATTTTCACATCGCGGTCTGCTGCGTTTATATCCTTCTTTGTCCATGTGTTGATGTCCAGCCATGTACTAGGGGGATTCTGACCGTAGGACATTCCCATTGGATGCTGTGCTGTGGCAGGTATAGCGACTCTTGGGTTGCCCTTTGTTGTCTTAGTTCCCATCCACGTGCTGATCATCACAGGATCGTTAAACTTGCCGTGGTAGTGATAGCTTCTTTCCTCATTAGCCTTTTTAAGAGCATCACGAAACTTCATGCGAACATCTTGGTCGTTGAACAACGTGATAGTAACGTACAAATCACCCGCTGGAACCTTACCGTCTGGACCCTCTACGACAAAGTTTTGCATAGCTTCGCCTACTTTGAAGCGAATATTATTGTAGTTAAACGCCGCCCTGTCTCTTTGTGCATTCTTCGCTTGATTTGCAAGGAAGCCGATACCTTCGTCTAGTGCCATGAGTTGCGATGGATTCAAGGCAAATGCGTTGACCTTTCTTCCGCGCTGCTGGGAGTCAGCCCTCATGAATGCTACAATACCCAGATTCTTCGGGAGCCTGTCATCAATCGACAGGGTAGTGCTGGCCTTTGCCCTGTTCTCCATCTTACGAACAAAGTCACGTACATCTTCACCTGCCCGTGCAGCGGCAGTTTGGATGACGCCTTCCGATATATCGTCTAGCGTCTGGAAGAATTTGTTCATACGCGCATCGCTGACGTTGTTAGGATTTAGTGCCTGAAGAAATTCTGTGGCATCTTCACCCTTGCCAAGTAGACGGCTAATTTCGTCAAATATTCCACCCCCATCTGCAAATGCGACATTTACAGGTGTTCCGTCAAGAGTCTGGAGAGGCTGTCCTCCCAGTTGCTGAAAGGGTATGCCTGTCTTTTTATTAGCACTGATACGCAGTGTCTCTAAGCTAAGAGCAAACAGGTCAGCGGATGTCTCGAATACAGGAAGATCAGCAGCATTCTTCGGTGCTTCTCCCGCATCGTTCAGGATTGTACCCGCTCGTCTACGGGCCTCTTCTGTCGAAGGCAGAACACGGGTTGCAATTTGACTCGCCTCATTTGCTATGGCTTCCATACTGCCTTGAGCCACACGTTCGATTTTACGACGTTGCTTTTGTGCTGCTGGAACGGATAGGAAGCTGATGCCCTCTCCTGTCAGCCTGTTTATCAGTTCCGGCAGAGCGTCGTCGGCTTCGTGCATAACACGTTGCATACCAACGCTGCTAGTGCTGCTGATGATGCCGTACAGGTAATCTTCCAAACCAATGTTGAGACGCTCTATGTCGGTGTCAAGTTGTTGGACTTTTGCTTCGCCGTTATCAATAGCTGCTTTGACAGTGTCGTACAGTCTACCTATTGGCGTGTCAGCGTCCTTGTAACCCTCTACGTTTTCTATGGCTACAAAGACGCCACGCAAATCGTTAAGGAGAAGGTCTTGTGCGTTGCGATTTTCTTGCAGTGCTTTTGCGACATTGTCGTTGAATTGCGCTGCACCCGGAGCATCAAGTGACACACGCAGGCCCTCTTCGATAGTCTGCAGGATAGTGAGACCCATGATGCGTCCTGCAGAGCGTTCGAGTAGTTCTCCGCCTACACCGTCGCGGACAAGCTCCTGCTTGAGATTGTCGTGGTAACGGATGCGCTCCATGACTCCTGCGCGGAACTCGTCGTCAAATGCACCGAGTTGATTTACCAACTTTCCAGCAAGTCTTACTTCTCTGTTTAAAAATTTACCTCTGTTTTTTAGAGGATTGATAAATTCGATTTCGCCTCGCATCACTTGGTTGGTAAAGTCTATGGCCCCTCCCGGAGTCTTACGAAGAGAGTAACCAAGCAGTCCACCTGCCGATCCAAAGAATTCCCACAGCATTGTGTCACCACCATAGACAGATGCGACACTGGATGCGGTAGCCGCAGTCAAGATCACAGACTGATCAAGACCTCCAGAGTAGGTAAGCAAGTCGTATTTCGTTCCCGGTACGCGGCCTATTCGAGCAAGCGCTTTTCCTGCTTCACTACGCATGTACTTTGGAACAGATGTTTCTGCAAGCATTAGGCGGAGTTCTGTGCGATAGGCGTCAATTTCCTTATCCAGAATTTTTACGTCTATTGACTCTGGTACTGTGAGACTGCGTTGCTCTTGCTTTGCTCTGTCGTATATTGCAGCACGATCTTTTTTTCGACCCGATCCGTAGGCGATAAACCTACGAACTTCAGGACGCGCATGGACTCGCAGGGTAGCTTCTTCTAGTTGCATACCTGCGACTAGACGATTGCTGGTGCGAACACCGTTTATAAAGGCGGCAACTGTAGACGCCCCAGAAAGGGCGGCAGATGTCGGTGCGCCTACTATCGGAGCTTTTAGAATCTTGTCGTGTATTTCTTTGGTGTTGAGATTGAAGGTAAAGCCGAATGCCTGCTTTCTTCGCATCTCTTTGTACTTCATAATTATTTCATCTTCGCTCGAACCCGGAAACAGGATGCGTTGATCAGCTATAAACTTATTAAACAACTTTCTTTCTGAATTGGCTGATAATGTTTTGCGAAACTTGTCAAGCTGACCTGCAGCCTTCACATTCATTGCTACGCCAACGAGTGTTCCGGGCGCGGATGTGTAGAAGTTTGCAACCCTTTCCGCTCCCGCAAAATCTAAGTCGAGGTTAAGTGCGTCGTACTGATCTTGAACCAACTTACTACGTGACGGGAACCATCTTTCGAGAATTGCTTCACGATGAGCCGGATCACTAATGTCATAGTTTCTTGTAAAAAGATCAGATTTTACTTCGTCATTCCACAAATTGATTGCGTCAAGACCTTCACCCGCAAGGTATAGAATTGCTTCGGCTCCAAATCTAAACGATTCAGTCAGGGCACTTCGTAACAAAGACTGTTCACCGTACGCTAAAAATTGCGTGCCGGGAGATGCAACTGGAAGAGTAAGCCTGTGCTTGAGAACTCCAGCGATATCTCGCTCGTCAAAGTTGTTCTTTTCCGCCCAGTTTACAAACTTGCTGGCAAAAATCATGGCCGACTCATCCGCCATTTGTGCAGCAGTCTCATCGTCGAACATAGCTTTGATTGATCGACCTACACCTCCAAAAAATCGATCCTGTACGAATACGCTGTTAGAGTTAGCGCCCTCGCTTCTGTCTAGTCCAAACTTAGGGAGATTAGCTTTCTCCCACCCCTTTACCGCCTCTAGGTTACCAACGAGACTCTTGGTGATCGCAGAGTACGGCACTGGTGTTGTCGAAATGAGCGGTTCCGAGGGATTAACGGGATTGTCAAATTGTTGATATATAGACTGGGCACGATTTCGATCTAGCGCTAACATGCGATTTTCAAATGTGTCCTCGCCTTCAGGGAATACAAACGGTATGGGCTTTAAGTTTGTAGCCTCTGTCCCCCGTGGGTTTTGATAATAACCCGTTTGACGCATAATCATCTTGCGGAATTCGTCACTTTCAATATCCACGTTATTGGCCTTGAAGGCTTCCGTAGCTGTGACGATGGCATTTTCGTAAGCAGCATCATTGTCCACAAGGTTTTTGCGATTAGTTATAAACGCAGCACCACTGAAAGGGAACGGATCAAGCGTTACACTCTTCTCTCCCAGAACGGCCTCGAAGGGCCGCGTCTGGAACGAAGTCACTTTACCCGACGCATCTTTTTTAGGATCATCATAAAGAGGAGTGAACCGGAAGGGGGAATACACAGGCAACCCTGTACCACCGGGACCGATGGTAACCGTCTGACCCGGAGCAGCAAATCGTCCCTTTGGGTCTACAAAATCCTGCTGTTGCGGAGGTGTTTGCGCTGCGTACGCCTGTGCTTGTTCTTCAAGAGTTTGCGTATCTTCGTTTTCAGCCATGCTTACTGTTACCTTTGAAGTGTCTGTCGTGCTTTTTCAAGCTCTTCCGGTGTTGCGGGTTTGTCCGCAAGACTTGTATTATCGCCTGCCTGCACTCTCATGTTAGCCACGATGGCAGCAAGCTGTTCTTCAGATGGTTGTGGTCCTCTACCGGGTCTTGTAAGTCTTGCTGCAACATTACTTGCAGTCAATTCTTTGTGATATACACCTTGGTCCGTCATTGCCGACAGGCCAGTGAAGTACATGTAAGCTGCAACTTTATGCGGATCAGTAGAGGACAAGTGTTCAGCGCGGACCTTCATCTCTCGGGCCAGCTTTACGATCTCTCGTACAACTGCTGCTTGTTGATCAGCGGTGGACAACGGACTCTGCCGCATGGCCTGCAGAATGATTGCCACGTCATTGTCAGAAATGGTTCTACCGCCGGTTCCGCCTTGCAACACACTGGACAGCTTGTAGACAAGGGTGACAATATTAAGCTGGCGAACTGCAAGTTGACGCTTGGCTTCGTTATCACCGGCGTCATCGATTTCTTTTGCAATATCGTCAAGAATTGCCTTTACTTTTCGTCTTCCGGTTCGACCTAAGTCACTTGCCGAATCAATCCGCATATCAGGATTGTCTGCTGCAAGTTCATCCAGTAGAGAATCGATGTTCTGATCGTATAGACGAACAATATCAGCACCGGAAGCTGTGTTTAAGAAGTTGCCCAAGGCACCAGTCACACCTCTGAACACAGCGGGGGCTGCATCTAATGCAAGCTCTAAGTTGCCAACGAATGTGGGGCTGGTATACTGATTAGAATTGTTTGGGTCAATGTAGCCCGAGAGAACTCTTTGAGCGTCTGCTGCTAACTCTACAGCGCCGTCCAAACGCTCTAATTCAGCCAGACGCTTGTCTTCTGTGCGACGAGTTTTAAACATCTCCCCAATTCCTCGCGCTTCCATCGCGTCTAAGACGGCGGGGGAGTAGTACATCGTTGGGTTCATGCTATTTGCATCTTGTGTGGCTGCTATGATAAACGGCTCTACAAGATCAATGCCTTCCTGCAGGCTTGTCACTGAATTAACAATCGTGTTGGCAAGCGCCAAATGATCGGCTTCTTGGATATCACGTAAACCGTTTATGTGATCACTCATTACGTCTAGCATCGTCAGAGGTTTTCCGTCTACACGAATTCCAGACGCAGTGCTGTCAAGTTTCATAAGAGCGTTAATACGGGTTTGACTGCTTTGCGGGAGAGCTTCCTGACGTAGCGCCTCACCAAAGTACGTGTTCGTAGCAGGATCAAATGTGCCCGGTATAGCTGTCTGGGTGGGCAGAAGAGCCAAGTCACGCTTAACATTGATCATACCCTGTATGTCGAGGGTGGTTTGATTGATTGCTCCCTGTGTTACCTGACCTTCACCTACGTTTGCACCTAAAAGCATAGAGTACAACCTGCCCTCGTAGCCTTCTCCTGAATTGATAAACGCAGAAACTTTGGGCGGTATTTTGTCGATGTTAAGTGTCACTATGGGAGATGCGGAATCTGCGGGACCACCCGGAAGAGAGTTATCTTCATCCGGATTTGCACCGGCACTTGACGATGCGGTCGTAGAATCACCCCTTGCGCTCGTGGTTGCGTTGTCCTCTCGTTTCTTTATGTTGGCGCGTTGAACACGTATGATATACTGTTCCATTCCGGGTATTTGGAAAAACAGAGGGTACGTGTCTTTAATATGCTTGTACACACTGTTGGTTTGCGGCAGGGGCATTCCAAGTTCAGGATCGCGATTAGCGCTCAACGATGCCAAAAAGGCAGCAGCGTTATTTACAATATCTGAACCAAGCGTCATCACGTACTGATTACTTTGTTCTGACTCGATTATTTCGTCTATGACTCCCGGCTGTGCAAGTTTGCCGTGCATGGTGCTTAGTGCAGCCGCCTTTTGTTCGGTCTTTCTGTGCGAAAGCAACATACCATCTTGTCTGTTACCCAGACGCAAGGGATGCTTGTGATCAGCCTCGGTCTTTGCGCGGTAGGTTTCACCTGCAGCGCCTGTGGTGCTTTGTATTGTTCCCGATATGGTATTTACTGTGGCGTCTTGACGGCTTATAGCCACCTGCTTTTCTGCGTCTGTAGCCTTACTTTCTAAAACGCCGTCGGGATGCCTGCGAAACTCGTCTGTCCCTTGGGCGAATCGTAGCAAGACATCTCTACCGGTAGGATCAGCAACGCTTTTAATATCACCAGTGAAGCTGTTCATGGTGGCTAGACCGACATATTCTGCCTTGGCATTTGGGTTTGCAAGTATAAACTTTTCTGCCTGTCCCTTTGTAAAGAACTGCATCTCCCTATTTACTTTCTTGCCGTCTTCCATAGTCTCGAACAGGACGAGGTGTCGGTTTATTTCTGTGCCCTTTGGCGTGTTGTTGCTGATCATGTCCTCCACTGTGATTTCGCCGTTCACAGTGGTCACAGCATACTCTTGCCATATAACATCATCGTATGATAGTCCCATACGATTTAGTATCTCCGTCCCTTCCGCAAAGGTGACGTTGTCAAGCATGTCCTGTTGAACACCCTCTGCATTCGTAAACGCATGAGGCAAGTAAATGTCTACTAAGTCTCGTGTTACCTTCTTGTCGCGGGGGTGAACTGTGCTTGAGATAGTGACATCACCACCCAAAGCGATAATGTCCGCCTTCTTCATGTCTTGTGTAATGAGACGAGAGTCTACTGTAATCGCTCCCGGCTGATGAAAGACATCCCGGGGATCAAGGTCTTCTTCAGCAATCAATCTTGCAAAGTCATCTGCATGAAGAATCGGATATGTTGTATCTCCAATCTTTGCGTTTTTCACAATCGGCAGTACTTGCGTTGTTGCAGGCTGTTTATATCCTGCAACTTCTGACAGGATAGGTGCGCCGATAGGTCGTCCAGTAAAGGCCGAAGTAAGTTGACGGCTAAGATTCAAAGGCTGACGCGACTTGACAGAAAGGTCCATGGCTTGAGCTAGAGACAGTTCAGGCTGTGCCACACCCCCAACAACAGGTGTCACAGTTTCAGTAAGGTTGCCCATCATCATGTTTTGTTCTTTGTTAAACATAGTGATAGTATCATTCGCAGGATTAAGAGTTCCCACTTGATTGTAACCAGCAGTCAACTCCCATCCGAATCCTTCAGTGGCATTCAAATCACGGATGGTTCCCGTGCCCCTATTGCCTCGGTAAATGGGAACAACATCTCGGTTAGCATACGGACCTACCATACGCTCATAGTCTTTACGATACTCGTACGTGCCTGCCTTGTTTCTAGTAGCAACGATAGGAAGATCGGGGGGTAGCTGTGTGGACATGTCGTAGACTAAAGGCAGTAATTGACCATTAGGCGAGAGGACCAATCCCTCGAATATCCTAGACATCCGTAGTTCTTTCATGGTGTCCAATTCAGACTGCCGTTGAGCTGTTTTGCGTGCCTGTACGCCCTTTGCCTCTTCTGTTGCAAGAGCTTTGGTCAGGTCTGCCTGTTGCTTTGCTTTCTCCGCTGCAACAGCCGCTGCGTCCTCTTCTTCTTTTCTGCGTGTCTGTTCCTTGTTACCGAGAATTTGCAACCCGGTAATCAACAGGTTGTCTGCCAAGCCACCTACATCAATCACGACTGTGTCTCCTCTGGCCGCTCTGGTACGACGGCAATAAATGACTTGCTAAGATCAGCAGGCTTCTCTTCTACGCGAATGTCGTCTGTACCCATTCGTGTCTGGCGATTCATCTCTTCAGTCATTGCAGCGTATAGCTCTGGGTTGCGAAGTTTTGCAGTCTCGAAGAACGTGGCGTCAGACACGGCACCCTCGGGTGGACTTTCGTCAATTAGCATTTGCGGCTCGAATCCATTTTCGATTGCAAGTCCGTACAAGAAAATTCCTATTGCAGGCTTAATAAGTTCTGCAACATCCGGGCTGATTGCCCCTGCCATAAAACCCTTGAATGAAATTTGTTCTACCAATTCCTCAACAGTAATACCCGCCATCATAAGACGAAGCATGTCGTTTTGAGTAGGGCCATTAGCTATGTCGTCGGTGATAAAGTCAATGGCATCGTTTGGGTCCGGAAAACGAGCGGGTTTTTCCCACGGCCACTTGCCCGGTGCATCTGTCAGAGAGTTTCCGGGGGGCACAGCTAAAGCGCTTATCATATCCTGCATAATTTATCCTCAATCTACAAGACGACTACGTGCAAGTTTTTTAGACGCAGTGGTAGGAGCCAACGATCCTGAACCTGCAAGACTGATAGTTGCCTGTGCGGTTTTAGATTGGGGCATACCGAATATTCGTCCCCTTCTGGCAAGATACTGTTGCACTGCATCTTGGGCAAGCATGCCGCCAACACGTCCATTGCCACCCACAGGAATCATTTGTGCTTGACTGTTCATAAAATTAGTGTCGGTACGGATGGCGGTAGGACTTACTTTTGCCGCTTTGGGAGCTTTTCCAAAACCCGAAATCAAGTCTGCAAGACTTTTACCTGTGCCTAGATTCAGGCTCTTTACAAAATCTGTCACAGGACTTACAAACTGTCCTACAGCGGTTTCCCCAAACGGTTTTACACCTAAGAAATTTAAGGCTCTACTGCTGATGTCGGTGCCGGTGTAGCTATATTTTGCAGCTTCTCCGAACGCCTCTACTCTGTACGGATTACTAACCTCGTAGTCCCCAAACACATACTTCCCAGCCAACGCGGCTCCTGCCACGGTCAGGCCGATTCTAAGCGTGTCGTTTTTTAATGCCTTAGATAGCCAACTCATTGTTATCCAGTGCCCCAAATTTTATCAATAGCGTTAGTGAACAAATAGTTTTTGTACTCTAGTTTGTACAGATCAGCGTTCTGTTTGAATGCGGCAGCCTGCATGGCGGCATTGTGGGCACGGTCACGAGAATTTTCGGAAATTTTAACGACCCATGATGCCTTGTCCCGATACTTCTGCCACAGATTGTTCAGAGCGTTTTGTTGAATACCGAGCAGGTTGATTGCATTCTGACGGTTAGCATCATTCTGCTGCGCTGTATTTTGTGTGTTTACATTTCGACGCCAGACAGCATTGCTTTGATCTATCTCAAGACGCATATTGGCGTTAAATTGTTCTGCCTGTGCGTCCATCTGCGCGTTGAATTGTTGTACAGCCACTGACTGATTTTGATTGAACTGTTTCATAGCCAGATCGCGCTGAATGTTTGCAGACTCTACGCTTGTGCCCAATTCCGAAAAAAATGTTTGGATTTCGTTTTCAGACTTGGCGTTGAATTGTCTTGCAGCGTTCTGTGCCGCAGCATCCGAAAGAAGAGCTTGTGCTATTGTCTGATAACTAAGCGTGTTTGATTGTTGTTCGTTTGTTAAATTTTGAACATCAAACGTCAAAAATGCTTTGGCGTTATTCACAGCAGCCTGCTGACGATTGTTAAGGTTTGCCATGTCCATTTGCAACACAGCGGCGGCGTTTTGCAACGCAGCAGCTTGTTCGTTGTTCAAGTTTTGCAACTGGATAGCCGCATATTTTTGTGCGTCTTGGGCAGCAATCGGGATGCCCGACTCCATCATAGCCTGCATGACAGCGGCAGCAGCCATAGACGATGATCCCAAACCACGCTGTTGCATGACTGCGGTTACTTGTCGTACAGCCGGTGCAGCCCATGCGGGAGGAGGCCCACCCTCTTCAATGCCTTTGAATAGTTCTGCAAGCTGATAACGAGTAGTAGCCTTCGGGTCAAGCTCTTGTGTTGCAGCTACGGCAAGAGCCTCTTTTGAGACTTTGCCCTGTGCTGCTTCCATAAGTGCGCCTTTAGATGCTTCGCCCTTTGCTGCGTCTGTTTTCCCCACCTTTGGCGCGGCTCTTTCTGCATCGTATCTTCCGGGATCAAACTCTGTAGGAGCATCTTGATCTACAGACTTAATGTCATCTCCCTTTTTAACATCATCAGGATCGTCAATAGTTTTCTTGCTCTTCTTCGCACCCCTTACTGCCGAAGTTCTGTCAATGCTTAAAAGCTCTCGATCACCAATTACTTGATCTTCAGGGTCTATCTTTGCTTTAGTGGCGAGATCGGCCGATTTTTTGGCCTGTTCCTTCATCTGTTTTTGAACAGCTTTGTCGTCGGCGCTTATGTTAGTAGACATACTAATTCATTCCCATAAATACTGTGAC
>TARA_R100000388_G_C7244978_1_pt1 | contig 11463 bp, 10 predicted proteins | sample TARA_R100000388 | Tara Oceans TARA_R100000388 (sample SAMEA2620360) | marine metagenome | biome: marine biome (ENVO:00000447); feature: surface water layer (ENVO:00002042); material: "saline water (ENVO:00002010), including plankton (ENVO:xxxxxxxx)" | depth 5 m | reverse complement strand
TAACACTAATATCAACAGCACGTATTACATTTAATACATCTTTTTCCATTAGCTGTCTTTGTGTTTTACTTGTAAACAATCTTTCTGGAGCAAATGCTGTTTCTTTTCGAGTGTAGTCAGATTCTACAAATAATTTTTTTGTAATATAATCTGTTACTTGATTTAAATTTTCTTTAAAATTTTTTTCAGTTTCAGACCTAATAGCTAAAACTTCTAGTAATCTACTATCTCTTACAAATTCAAATTCTTCTACTGTATATTTATTTGCAATAGAATTTATATTTTTATCAAATTTAACTCGTTCTTTTATATCTCTTTTAGTATCAGAATCCATTGAGTTATATCTTTGTAAATCAGTCAACATCTTAACTGGTGTAAAACCAGCAATAGAAAGTTCTTGAACAGAAGATAAAAATGCTAAATTACTTCGTTGAGTGTTTGATAAACCTCTTGCTAATTCTGCTCTTGAAATTTCTCCAGTAGCTGTATCTGTTAAATATGTTGTAGTAGCTAAATCAAACATATTTATAACAGCATTAAAATAATCAGGATTTCTATCTGCAAGTAAAATTAAATTTTCTTCATCTAACAAAGAAGCTATTTGTGGTGGAAGACCACCTCTTGTTTGTAATATCTGATAAACAAATTGACCTTCACCACTTTCTAATGAACCAGTTTCTGGATTCAAAACAAAGATAGTATTTAAATTATTTATAATATCTTCTGCATCAAAAACACCTGATGTTTCTAAAATTAATCTTGCATTATCTGAACTTATATCTTGGTCTGAGTTTAATTTATCAACAGTGTTTGCTATGCGTTCCTGTTTTATTTCAGAATTCAAAGACTCAATTATTCTTCCTTGTGTAGTTGAAAATTCACTAGAAAATTCATTTCTTGCCGCTTCATTTAAATCTAAAGAATCTAAAATTGCAGGATTAAAATTTAAAGCATTTTGTAATTCTTTACTTAGTCCTTCACCATCTTGACCAATATCAATTTCAACAGCTAAGTCATTTAGAGTTTGTGTAAAAAATAAAGATTTTTCTTGAAGAGTCATATTTTGGTTGTTGGCATATTTTCTCATATTAACCAACACATCATTTATATATTGATGACCAATTCTTTTATTTAAAAGTGTTTCTTGGTTTGCATAAAAAGTAACACCAACTATATCATTATATCTTGTAGCATAATTTTTTAGTTGTTCACGTTGTCTTGTAATTTCTTTCCCAAATTGAGATGGTGTTAAACTAGCCCAATCTATTTCATTATAAGAATCAATTACATCTCTCAACTCTAATGCGGCATCTGTTTTTCTTTGACTTACTGATTCTTTTAAAATTAAATCATGGGAGTTATTATCTCTAATAGTAAGACCCATTTCTCTAGCTAATTCTTTATAGTCATCAGAAACAGTATCTACAATTTCTTGTAAATAAGTATCATAATTTTCTTCAAATGAAGAAGATGTTTGATTTACATCACTTCTTAATTCTTTTGCTTTGTTTAATAAATTTGATTTTAATGCATTTGTATATCTTATTTTTAAGTCTTTTTCTGCTTCTTCTGTAGCAATATTTGAAAATTCTTTTGGTATTTCAATACGTTGTAATTTTTGATTTTCATCAAAAACTTCAAATGTCTTAGCCCACTCTCTTCCTTTTTTTATTTCAGATTGTTCTGCTTCTTTTAACATTAAACTTGTAAAAGAACCTAGTTGTGAAACATTTGCTTCTTGCGCTCGAATACCTGCTGTTGATGGATTTACAACACCTATTGGTCTATTAAAAATTTGTTGTGATCTATAAACACCTATTTCTGCCATTTTAAATTAAATCCTTTGCTTGAAAAAATGTGCTTGTAAGCATACCAAGTGATTGAGTTCTTCTTGATTGTACTGCTATTCGACCTGCTCTTAGTGCATCATCAGCCGCAAATCTTGTTCTTGCTTGTTGAAATAAACTTTGTAAAATAGCTCTTCTGTTTTCTTCAACAGATTTTTTTGATTGTGCATCCATTAATGCATTGAAGCTTCTATCTGTCGTTGTTCTGTTATTTACTGCTCGTTTTGCATTAGCTAATTTTAAATATCTATTAAACGCATCTGTTCTTGCGTTTTCTTCTTGTATAGCTTGCAAACGCATCATGTTTGCATTTTCTTGTTGTTGAGATGCAATAGCTCTTTGTCTCTTCATTTCTTCATAACCAAGAGCACTTGTAGCTTGCATTTGTGAGAATGTTCCAATAACACCAGCTATTAAAAAAGGATTCATTAGTAAGCTATCTCCGCTACAATACCATCAATTTGACATGGTAATGATTTGTCTTGTGTTACAATTACTTTTGGATCAAGAGCCAAACCTCTTACATAAAATTCTTTTCTTTGTGATACAGATTGTATTCCATTGTTTATATTTCCACCAACATAAGAAGGAATTAATGGTGTTCCATTCACAACAATACTTTTTGTATCTTGTAAATCAGCAACAACTTTTACAATTCTTCTAGGTCTTCCAGTTAATGGACCACCTTGTACATCAGCATCAACAGCAAGAGTAGTAGCCTTTGCAAAAAAAGGTATACCTATATAACCACCAGAATGGTCTGTTGCCCAAGTACCAATATCAATAGAATTTAATGCACCACCATTGCTTCCAATAGTAAACTCTCCAAGATATACATTTGAAGATGAAAACATAACTGCTTTATTACTATTAGCAAAGTATGAGTTTTCTACTTTTGATTGAACATATACACCACTTTCACTTGTATTAGGCATATGAACAGGTGTACATGCTTCTGCATTTACAGCATTAGTAAACTCTTCTATTTGAAATAATTTTGCATTAGTTGTATTTTTTGCTTTTCTATTTGTAGCAACAAATAATCGTCTACCAACAACACAAATAGATTGCATATAACCAAAATCAGTTGTCCATCTTACCCAACCAGATTTTCTATCTCCTCTTATTTGATAGTAAACAAGTAATTCTGTATTTGTATAATCAACAGAATCAGATTTACTTCTCAACATAAAAAGATAAGAACCTGCTTGGTCTAGTCCACCTTTTAAAACACATGCTTGATAAATATTTTTAGTCATATGAGAAGATAATAATGATAAAGGATTTGAAACATATGCACCTTCAGAATCATTATAAATAAAATCTCTAACTGTTTTTCCATCTGATTGTGCAAAAGCTGTTACTCCATCAAATAAAAGAGGTCTTGTAAATCCAACACCATATGGAGTTTGAGAAGATATTTTTGCATTTGATGGTGTAAGTGGTTGATCAGTAAAAGCAGGAACAAAAAACTCAAATTCAGATGTAAAAACTTGTAAATCTCTATTACTTACAAGATGACGTATTTGTGCTTGAAGACCAATATTTGCTTCAATATCAAGTGCATCATCTGCTTCAGCTTCACCAATATCAAAATTAAAATATTCACCTGTTTTTGAAGCCCAAAGATTTAAAGGTTGAGAAGGTGTACCACCAAACCACAATCTATCTTCATGAAAAACAACAGCTTGAGGATAACCTCTGTATGCAGAATAAGCTTGCTCATACCATTCTGTTGTTGCCGCTGTACCTGATATTTTAGGAGAACCACCACCATCTTCTGTAGAAGTAGCACTTGCACCAGCAGTTATTTTATATGTATTCTCATCTAATATTTCTGAAATAGTGCGTGAACCATTTATATTAGCGGCAGTTATTCCACCAGTAGTACCAGCTTCAGATATAGTAATACTAGCTCCTGATTGTAAACCATGACCAGCATGAGTTATTTCTATTTTATTTGAACCCTTTGCAGTTTTTAATGCATTTCTATCAAGTTGAAACTCTAATGTTCCTAATATAGAAGCTGTAACATTTTTTGCATCTGTAAATGCTGTTACAGTAGCTTCTGTTTCACCTATTTTAAATGTAATACCAACATGAGCAGAAACAAAATAATCTTTTGATGTTGTTAATGTAACAGAACCAGTAGTTCCAGATGGTGTTAAAGTTGTATTAGAATCTTGGAAATTATAATAAGGTTGAAATATTCTATTACCATCTAAAGATGTATCAAAAGAAAATGACCTTAATTCAAATCTATTTAATGCAGTTCTTACAATCATTACAGTTTGCCATGTATCATGACAAACAAACATAAAGTCTCCACGTTGTGTAAATGTAAATTGATTTAAAGTTGCGCTGCTCCACGGACATGCAACATAATCAGTTGTTGTATCATTATAAACAACAATACCAGTAACAGGACCAATATCATTTCCAAGATTATCTTCTAAAACATCTGGAGCATTAAAAGGGTCTAAATTACCAACAGAACTATCTCCATAACCAGAAGTCCATATCTCTTTTACATCATCTTCTTTAAAAGTAACAGACCAGTTATTAGATGATTGAGCAAACTCTTCATAAAATTGGTCAGGATTTAAAATTATTTCTTCATTATCAATTTCAAACTTTAATGTAATATCACCATTATTTGTATAACGTATGTTATATTTTGTTGATGCTCCATTAACACCAGACTTTATTGTAATAATAGTTATATTTAATTTTGTGCCGCCAACATCTGTAGTTGTAGATGTACCAGTATATGTTTCATCTGTTAAAAATACATTATTAGCAGGTGTAAATCTTCTTGTTGTATTTTCATCTATTCGTAAAATAGTAGTACCTCTTCTTATAGGCATAGTAGTTCCACTTTGAGTAAATGAACTTGCATAACTATGGTCAGGGTCTAATGTAATTTTAAACCTTACTCTTGAAGTAGTATTAAAACCACTAGGACCATATCCTATAAGTTGATTTCTAAATTGTTGATTTGCTTTTATTCTTTCTAACTGAGAGATACCAAGACTACTTCCAAAAGAACTATTCAAAGCATTTGTTGTGTTTGGCTCTACTTTATATGGTGTAAACCCACCATTATCAAAAGCAATAATATATTTTTCATCATCAGAAAATTCAAATGCTTCTAATCTTACATCCATATTTGATGTAGATGAAGATGTTCCTTCATTCGATATCCCATCATGCACCCATGTGCCAGCACGTTTTTTAAGACCGCCTTCAGGTCTTATATAAAAATTTTCTATAGTTTCACCAGATTGTCTATAAATTGCAACATCTGTTCTACTTGATAATGAAGGGTTTACCTCACCAAATGAGAAATTATTTAATGGAACTCTTATTCTTGCCATTAATTTCTCCTGTCAGTTATAAACCTTGATGTTACCAATTTCTTTGTTGTTTGTTGTTGAGCATCTAATGTTTTTGCTTTTTGCATCAATCTTTGTGTTTGTGCATCTAGTAAAGCTCCAAGTTGCTCATCTCTTGCAAGAGAAGTAGCTAACATTGTTGCAAAAGAATATTCAGCTAACATAATAAAATAAGAAGGAAAGTTACCTTCTGTTTGTCTAAAAGTATAATCTGCAATCAAAGAATCACTTGCTGTTGTATTTGCAAAAACTTCAGTACCATAAATGTTATATTCAATTAATAAATCATTTACAGTTATTGCATGTAACATTAAATAATCTGATGGTAATGTATAACTTCTATCAAATCTTCCAATTGGATTACCGCTTGATTCATTCAAAGCAACTTGTTTAGAAGCAAATCTCCATCTAGCAGATGTAAGTAATGTTTTTATCATGTCTTCATATAAAGCGTTAGTTACAATAGCTTCTTCACTTGAATCAGTAAAAGCAGTGATTGTACTAGCACCTACTAATATTAAGGCACGATTTGTAATATCTAAATTTGATGACGCACTTGTTGGCATAATTTGTTAGGGAGATGTAAGTTAATACCTTGACATCTCCCTACCCCTAGTTAGTCGCCATCAGCATTACTGATGGTTGTACCATCACCAAGGTCGATAGCTGTTGCTGATACTTCTTTTACAACTGTAATAGATGCATCTTTATGAGTTGAATTTGCATCAACCATAATAACAATATCACCTGCTCTCATCATACCAAGCGCAGTTTCACCATTCATCTCACCACCAGTAGCATCGGCAGTAGAAAAATAGTTTGCTGAATTAACATCAGCTAACGCATCATTTGATGAATAATACCAAAGATTTACACCACTACCAGAGGCAAGATTCACAAGATTTTTTAAATTTAAAGCCATGCTCTTACTCCTATGTGTTATTATCTAAGACTTCATAGATGCCGTTGCTATCAATAACAACTGCACCCATTGACATCATAGATGTTGCAAGATGTGATGCTTTCTGAGGTATATAATTTAACTCAGTAGAAATATCAGAATTAACACCCAAACCAACAGCAGAAGTATGATAAGCCATACTCTTACCAGCCGATACAGCAGAGGTTGAGAATATCTTAAATCCTAAGAATTCTTTCATAGTCATACCTCCAGCAAAAGGTAAGTTTTGTTCACCGACAAAATCAGAAGATGCAAAAGCATCAATGTTAAATAAGTCAGCATATCCTTTTGGATGCATAGCTAAGTAACGACCACCATCTTCTGGGATGCTTGCACTACCAAAAGTTTCAAACAATGTAAGCAAGTCTGCTTTTCCTAAAGCAGAACCAGTATCATGTATTTGTGTACTATTAGCACCTGCATCCATAGCAGTAATTAACAATTCATCTGTTTTACGACCTAAAGCCGCCGCCGCAGATGTTGCTACAGCCTGACGTTCATCGATGTTAGTTTTCAATTCATCCAGCTTATCTATATATTCAGCCGCATAAAAATCCTGCATTGTTGCTTCCACAGTTGTATGTGTTAGCTCCATCGCAGTAACATCACCATTTCTTGATTTAGTTGAAGCAGAACCAGTACCAATCTTCTGAAACCTAACAACGTTACCTCTAACACTTCCTACTGTTCTCACAGTATTTCGTAGTTTAGAACCCATACGTTGATAAGCTAAATGAACATCTGTCTCGAACTGCTTAATAAAAGCGACATCAATTGTATTCGCCATATTTAGCTCCTTTATTTAATTACGTGACACACGATTATCTACTTTTACTTCATCCAGTTATCCAATAAGGGCTGTCTATATTAGTAGGTCGTTTATTTTAAGTTTCCTTCCACTTCACAAAACGTAAACATGAATACTCATTTATTTGTATTACTTCAGAAGTAACTGTAAATCCAAGATTTTGCAACCAATTTATTGTTTCAATATGCTCTGAAGGTACAATATTTTCTAAATAATCAAAATGCTCCAACAAATAATTAATAACCAACTTTGTGACTTTGTGAAATGTTATGGGTATTTTGTGAATTTTATCAGTAGTTAAGCACCAAATATCTCCACAAAGATAGCCTTCATAGATATCACGTTCACAAACACCAAACATTGCAACAGGTTCTTCATCAAAAAAAGCAGTAAATGTATAAGGTTTATCTTCTACAATAGGTAAATGTAATGCTGTAAAAGGTGTTACTTGATGTATATAACATTCTTTTAAATCAGTTTCTTTCATGTTCTGTGAAATAAACTGTGCATCATTATGACAAGAATTACGAATAGAAACTCTGTCTAATAACAAACTTTCAATTTTTTTCAAGTCTGGTCTGGATAAAGATTTTTCCATCCTTGTTCTACTTTTTTTACAATTGCTGGGTCTCTTTTTGCTGGATTCCAATATCTTTCATCTTTCATTAAAGATGTTATATCATCTTCATTATTTTGAACAATTGTTTGATTATTTGCACCTATATTATTTGACAGCTTTGTTTGTATATATTCTAAAGCTTTTATTCCTGTAGCTGTTGTACTCAATTCTAAAACTGCTTCTTGTAGTTCAGTTGGAAAAAATTTAGAACTCCATGCTTCTACAGCATCAATACGTTGTTGAGCATTATCACCTAATAAATTTCTTTGTTCTTGTAAATATTCTTCAGGATTAGGTTGGTTTTCAATATATGCTTTAACACCTTCATCAAACTCTTCTTGATTAAAACCATTTTCAAAAGCAAAGTTTGCATACCATCTAAATAATCCATTATCATTTACTAATGATTCATCTAATCCTTCTGGTATTTTATAGTCACCAACACTTGCAGGTCTATTAGCAAGCATTTCTTGTTCCATATTTTCAATAATTTTTTTTGAAAGTTCTTCTTCACTCTGACCTAATTTAGATTCAAGATTATTATAAGAAGTAGCTAAATCTTCTGGTGTATTAAATTTTTCTGGCAACCACTCAGGTCTTTGTGTTTCAACCACTTCTTGTGGTGTTTCAATTTGACTTTGTGCTTGTTCTTCCATTGGTTATTTTTTCTCCATTTTTTATTCGTTTTTCAATAAGGGCAACAATAAACCTCTGCCCTTCGAGGTGTCTTAATTCAGCATCTGACATACTACCACCAGAAACCATTTCTATTGTTATTGACCTTAAATATTTTAATGTTTCTTTTCCTGCTGGTGTTTTAAATATTGTTTGTATATGTAATGAAATATTTTCATCTTCTTCTTTTTTTCTTGGAAAGCCGTCAAGACCCAGATGTTGTGCCATCCATCATTCCTTGTTGTTGTTGTTGCATCATAGCTTGTTGAGCCGCCATCATAATTTGTTGTCTTTGTGCATCATCTCTAATGAGAGAATCAGGAACACCAAATTTCTTTGCTAAATAAACAGCAACTTCTTCAGAAGATACAAGTAAGTTTAATAATTCTGGTCCAAATGTTTGACCAACTAATGATAAATATCTTGATACATTTGATATATCTTGATTAGCTTGTGCTTGTGCTAATGGAGATACAGAACGTATTTTAACTTCTCTACCATTAATTGTAGGTATTTCAATGCGTCCTTGTTTCTTTAAAATATAAACAACTCTTTGTAAAATAGGTTGAACCATTTCAGCTTGTAATCTACCAAAACTAGAACCAATACGTCTTGATAAATCAGCCATACGTTCAGCTACCTCAGTTGCTGAAGCAGGTGTTTTATTTGGATCGCCAAGCATATCATTGTATAATGCACGTTTTATATTATTTCTCATGTCACCTAAAACAAGATTGGCAACATCAAAACTACCAGCAGGTCTAATTGGTTGTAATCCTTGTGAGCCTTGAGCTTTAGGTATTATAGTCCCTGGCACAAGGTTTATTGTATCTGTGTTTATAACCCCATCATCATCCATTTGATATATGCCAGAGATAGCCATCTGTGCATTTTCTAATACAAGTTCGATAGTAAGGTTAGTAGTTTTGATGGCGGCAAGTGCATTTATAAGAGGACCTCTTCCATAAACTTCACCAGCAGTTGACCATCTAAAACATACATATGGATTAGAACCAACACCTTTAAATTGGTCCATAAACAAAAGTTCTTTAGAAGTTGTATCTATAACAAAATAATCATATTTTTCTTCATTAAGGTCATCGTAGTTTTTACAGATAATATCTAGAATAGTTGTAGATGAATCTGGTTCTTTTTCTATTTTCGTTTCAACTTTCGGAGGTATTGTTGCTTGTGGATACGCAATAGGTATCTCCCTATTTTTGAGTTGTCTTTCCCTATAAACATGATCAATGTTGTCATCTGGTCCACTATCCAATACAACAGATGGTAATGGTATAGCATTGAAACGTACTGGATTAATTGCATTCCCTTCTTCCACAAGAAGAACACCAGTTCCAACAGCCAAGTCCATGAAGCTTTCATGTACTGCTTGCCCAAAATTAGAATTTTGTATAACTTCAAAAACATAATCTGTAACCACATCTAATTGATTATTTACTTCATCTTGCTCATTGTCAGGTATTTCACTACCAGCAATTATATCAGCCCATCTAGCAAAATTTGGAACAAGACCAGATTGCAACCTTGAAGCAAACTCTTGTGTTCCAACAACTGCTGTTTCATCCATGATTTTATCATCTCGTCTTTGACCAATAGCATCGTAATAAAAGCTTTTACGCATTGGTAAAGCATATTCATAACATTCTTCAAACATTGATTCAAAGTGCGCTCTATAAGATTTGGCTTTCTCAAATCTTGATATCATCATGTCTACTGTTTTCATTTTGTAACTCTATAAAGTTTCACTATAATATCCAAGACCACCACGATTACTTGTAAATAAAGAACGTAAACCTCGACCACCTCTCATTCTTCTTACTCTTCTTTCTAAGGCTTCTTCTTTTTCTTCAGAGGCTTTTTGTCTTTCTCTTGCTTCTTCTGCCGCTCTCATTGCGGCAATATTTGGATCAACGCGAGGTGCGCTTGGTCTTCTTGAGCGACTACTTGGTAAACACATTTTTAACTCCTATCTTGACCAGAAACCAACTCTTTGTTTTTTTGTTTTTCTAGCAAAAATATCATATTCTTTTCTTGCTTGAAATGCTCCTTGTGAGATTCTCATATTATGCATGACTTGTCTACCTTCTCCTGCTCCAAGCATTAAATACTGAAGTGCATCATGTATATGAGAATAATGATTTTTTTCTGGTTTATCATCGTATCTTTCTCCAGATACTTCTAATCTTTTATATTGATATCCACCTTCAAAACCTTTTATAAGATTTTTACATCTTGGGTCAATTAAAAATCCAGATTGTCCTTCAATCATTCTTGTTAAAGTAGCAGAAACAGATTCTAATCTAAGTGAAACATCATTTGATGGAGCAGGTCGAGCTTGTATTCCTGCACCTCTTAATATCTGAAAAGGGGTTGATTCATCTGTTTGTGAACGAAAATCACCAGCAGGGTCACCAAATATAATAGCTTCACAGTTATTATAATAGCTTGCTAATTCAACTCTCAATAACTCAGAGAACTTAACTACACCCATATCAAAGGCAACTATTTCTTTTTGTATTAACCATCTACCTCTTACCTTCTGACCAAAAACACAAGCAGGAGTAAGACCAAAATCAATCCCCACATACACAGGGATGCCATCAGCAATTGGGATTTGTTCTTTTGCGATATGCACATCACTCGCAAACATTCCATAAATGGGTTTGCCATCTTTAATAGAACCTAGTCGATTCATTACATAAACATCAATCCAGCTTTTTGTTTTACCTGCAACAATGTTTGTATAATAATCACCTCTTAAATTATTTATATTTTCTGCTTTATTATTTTTATTATATTTTTGTACAATACCATCATCATTTTTTTCTTCTACCATACCAGATGGTTGACAATAAAAATTCCAGTTATCTGGTTTAATTAACATTGCAGATTCTTCTTTAGATATATGGTCTGGTATTGGTGCTTCACCAGACATAATAGACCACCAATGGTCTTCTTCTGGTGCGTTAGTATCACATATAACACCTGTCCAAGTGCATCCACCATCTTTCATAGAAGGAAAACGACCAACACGCATTGTACATGCATCAATAATAGACTTAGGTATTTCTCTAGCTTCATTAACCCAGATGCCTGTAAGCTCTAATGATAATAATTTTTTAACATCTTCTGGTCTA